>Ga0137297_10816_pt1 | contig 20915 bp, 17 predicted proteins | sample RamsorincwithD2O_FD_97191 | JGI IMG/M metagenome (GOLD analysis project Ga0137297, IMG submission 97191) | Mouse cecal microbial communities from Vienna, Austria - Mucin amended with D2O | ecosystem: Host-associated > Mammals > Digestive system > Large intestine > Cecum | place: Austria: Vienna... | reverse complement strand
AAACAGCAGCGGATCAGATTCCGGCACCGAATTATGGTCATTGTGAGATCCCGCGTTCAAAGCAGGACGTGGTTCCCATTGACATTGTTTCGGATCACCTTACGGAACAGCATATAGCATCGCAGATGCACCAAACGAACCTTGACAATTCACATACGATTGAAGTGTCCATGAATGATGTGATAATCCGCATCAGCAATGATGCTGATCCTGTCCTGCTCACCAGGACACTGCGCCTGATCCGGGAGACCTCATGTTAGGTGATATCTCCGGCCTCGAAAAGATTTACATTGTCTGCGGCTATACAGATATGCGCAAATCGATCGATGGGCTCTGTGCCATCATCGAAGACCAGCTTAAGATGGATCCGGCATCCAGTGCGCTCTTCCTGTTCTGCGGAAGAAGACGGGACAGGATCAAAGCCCTGTTCCGTGAACCGGATGGCTTTGTTCTGATCTATAAACGGCTGTCTGTCCGGGGCGGCTATCAATGGCCAAGGAAGCAGTCGGAAGTCCGGAATCTTTCCTGGCGGGAGTTCGACTGGCTGATGTCAGGAATTGATATCGACCAGCCAAAAGCACTTAAAACAGAGTAAAAAAGCATCTGGATCCCGGTAAAAATCCTGCACAGAAAAATGTCTGATTTCCTTATAAATTCAGCGTTTTTCAGCACTTGTTTTCCTTTAGGAATGGCTGTATTTCTGGTATAATAAAGATATTAAATCCAAGGAGAGAACGATGGCTTCCAGTGCAAAAGACATCCAGCTGCGAGAGCTGAAGGACACTATAACACAGCTGAAAACAATGATTTCTGAGCAGACGGAACTGATCAGATCCCTCCGTCTTGTTATTGACGAAAAAACCAGCCACGAAAAAGCCCTTCAGGAACAGGTGGACTATCTTGCCAAAAAGCTTTTTGGTTCCTCCAGTGAAAGAAGGAGCGATGACATTCCAGGACAACAGCACCTTTTTGATGAAGCGGAAGTGGAACAAGATCCTTCCCTGTTGGAAGAAGAGACCGTGGTCCGGCAGCATACCCGCAAGAAGAAAGCAGCCCATAAGGATCTTTTTAAAGGCTTGAAGGTTGAAAAAGTAGTCATCCCTCTTCCGGAAGAAGATCAGGCCTGCCCGGTCTGCGGTACGCAGATGGTTCTGATCGGCGAAGAGTATGTCCGCCGTGAGCTGGAATTCATTCCGGCCACATGCAAAATAATCGAATACTACAGCCAGAGTTATGGATGTCCGTCCTGTAAGGAAGGATTGGGAGACACAGAAAAACCTGTGATCGTAAAGTCTCAGGTTCCGCAGGCTCTGGTAGGAAAAGGCCCGGCGACCGCATCTGCCGTTGCATGGACGATGTATCAAAAGTATGCCAATGGGCTCCCTCTTTATCGTCAGGAGAAAGACTGGAAACAGTATGGCGCCCAGATCAGCAGGACGACACTTGCTAACTGGATTATCGATTGCTCCAGGAATTACTTTCAGCCAATGTATGATTATTTCCACCGAGAACTGTTGAAGCGCAGCTTCGCAATGGCAGATGAGACCAGAGTCCAGGTATTGAAGGAAGAAGATCGCCGGGCACAGACGCAATCCTTCATGTGGCTGTTCCGCAGCGGCGAAGACGGTCTTCCCGCCATTATCTTATATGGCTATTCTCCAACCAGGAGTGGCAGCCATGCAAAGGAGTTTCTGGAAGGCTATCACGGATATCTGGAAACGGATGGTTATCAGGGCTACAACAGCCTGCCGGATATCAAGCGGTGTTCCTGCTGGGCACACATCCGCCGGTACTTTATCGATGCCGTTCCCAAAGGGAAACAGTATGATTACAGCCAGCCGGCAGTACAGGGAGTCCAGTACTGTAACCGCCTGTTTGCCATAGAGGATTCCATTAACAAAAAATATCCCGGTGATTATGAAAAGCGTAAGCAGCTGCGTCTCGAGAAGGAAAAACCTGTTCTGGAGGCTTTCTGGTCGTGGCTTGAGCAACAAAAGCCAGCCCGGAATACCCGCATGGATAAAGCAGTGAATTATGTCCTTAACCGGCGGGAAACAGCACAGACATATCTGGAGGATGGCCGCTGCAGCTTTACGAACAATCTCAGCGAGAACGCGATCCGTCCATTTGCAGTCGGCCGGAAGAACTGGCTGTTCAGTGATTCTGTAGAAGGAGCCAATGCCAGTGCTGTAGTTTATACAATGGTTGAGATGGCAAAGGCGCATGACCTGAATGTTTACGGATATCTGAAATTTCTGTTGGACCATCGGACAACGAAAGAGATGACCGATAATCAGCTCGCAGAGCTTGCACCCTGGAGTGAAAAACTCCAATCTATCAAAAATCGCATATGAATTATAGTGAATTACTCCAACTCGCAAAGGGCTGGGGTAATTTTTTATCTGACCGCATTATTATTTGGCGGTTACAAAGCTAAAGATAGTTTAATGTTATTAACCGAATTTAATCAAGAAGCATTTGCAAAAGTAATGCAAAATGAGCGTATTGAAGAAAAAATTAAAATAGCTTTGACGATTGACACATTACAGAATCAATGAAAACAGGCCCTTGGCCTAACAAAAACAGCTCCTGTGAAAATCATCCCGGCACTACCTTGCCGACTTCCACAGGGGCTTGCAATTTGATAACTTTCCACAAAGTCCATTATGCTTAAAAATAAACACATTTTAAAAAACGTATAATATTTTCCCGTATATAGCATTCACTTTTTTATTTTTGCTCTGCATTCCATATAAATATTAATAAGCTTCAAATAGTTTATCTCTCCGGTATAAGCAATTTGATATTCTTTTATCGTTGAATCACAAATATCAAAATCACTTTTTGTCATCACTTCTTTTAGATGCTCCGCAGAATTATGTTTAAACCGATAACCAGTAACACCTTCTTCAATTAAATTTCCAACATTATCAATGTCAGATATAATGACTGGTGTTCCAACACTGTATGCTTCAACTATCGTCATTGGAAATGTTTCGTACCACTGTGTTGGCAATATTAAAGCTTTTGATTCTGCAATAATGCGCCTAGCTTCAATATTAGAAACAAATCCTCTCATATCTATGGTTTTCAAGCCATTCTTTTTAACATATGCTTTACACCATTTTTCCATCGGGCCGGTTCCACATATAATCAATGTCAAATAGTCTTCCTCAGATTCAATTTGTTTCCATGCTTCAAACAGCAGATCAATCCCCTTTAACTTATCCAATCTTCCCGCATATACAAACTGATTTTTTCTATTCTTATATGGCAATACCGCTGCCTCACAATCCATAAAATTAGGCTTCACAAAAACATTATCTGGTTTGATCTGTTTTATATTCAACATTTTGTTTTTAATAAACTCAGTAAGACATATATAATTTAATTTCCCGTATATACCAGTTAATCGATGAATTTTAGCATTAATTACACATACTAAAGTCTGCATTCTGCTCTTCCTATAACAACCATATTTTACCGCACATCCCAATCCCTTTTCCATACACTCTTCACAAATATGGCCATTCCTGTAAAAAGTTGCTCCAGGACAAAGAAAACGATAATTATGGATAGTTTGTATTATAGGGACATTCATCGAATAAGCAGCATAATATACTGATGGGCTTATCAATGGAAGTGTATTATGCACATGAACAATATCTATTTCGTTTTCTCTAATAATTCTCATCACTTCTCGATAAGTCCGCAAATTAAATATAATAACACAAGGAAGCAGAACCTTCCGAAACTTTGATATAACTTTAAGTTCTAAATTATTCCGATTATATAAAATCACTTTATGGCCGTGATCTTCCAGCATTCTTTTTTCATTAGCAACAACTGTATCTTCACCACCTGGAATCTGATAATAATTATGGACAATAAGAACTTTTAATTTGTTATTAACCTTCATATCTTGCACTTTTTATTCCCTTCTGCGATTCCCACTGGCTGAACTATTACAGTTAAAATTTACCGTCCGTTCAGCCGCGCCATTCGCAAAATCGCGCCTTACGGCGCTTTCCGCTGCCTATGCAACTCCTTTTTGCTCATAAACAGACGCTCCCTCAGTGGAAACTGATGGATGAAAATTCGTGCAAGCACGATTCTCACCCATGCAGTTCCTACTGACTAACTATGATTATGAAAATTATGTTAGATTTCATCTATTTTTTGTAATACTTGATTAACTACTCTTGAAACTATTTTATTTTTCATATTCTTTTTTTCATTTACACAATTAATAAAATCCTGAATAGCATTTTCAAGATTATTAAATTCATCAAACTTCCATTCCTTTCTCTCTAATGCAATATATCCCTTATTACATTCCTTATATTTGCATAATCGTAGTGTCGTCTGATCCATCATATCGAATACTATACTTCCATTAGATCCATAAACAGAAAAAGTCCTGACTTTTTTAGGATGCAATAAATTTAATTCAAATAGTACCTTGATATTATTTTTCAATTTTAAAGACATACATCCATAGGTGTTATGAAACTCATGAATCCCATTAAACTGGTAATCTAAAATCTGAACATCTTCAAACAAAAACGCTAAAACTGATATCAAATGAACACCAATAACTTCATATATATAATCTTCAGGATAAAAATTGCCAAATTGGCTTATTTCTCCTTTGATCAAAAATATTTCGCCGCATTCCCCTAAAATTTCCTTCATCTTACATATTGATGGAGAAACTGTATAAATATAATCTGTATATAAAATTTTTCCTTTATTTTCAGAAATCTGCTCTAATTCCATAAAATCGTCTCTACTTTTAACCGTAGGTTTTTCACAAAAAATATGCTTTCCAGCTTTAAGTCCTCTCTTGCAAATATCATAATGAGCATTAATAGGAGTACAGACAAATAGCATATCAATTTCACTATTTGATAAAACACTTTCAATATTTTTAGTAAAAATTCCTTTTTCTTTTAAATCTATTCCACATACTTTCACCAATTCTATAAATGGATTTTCGCACAAATAATTATACATTATTTTTCCCCAATATCCATATCCAATTAATGCTGCCTTCAATGAATTATCCCTCTTTTTTCTTTCCATAATTTAATAATCTCAATCATATAATTAACGCTAACTTTACCTGCTTTTACTTTTGAATCAGGATCATCATGCCAAATTACAGCTATCTCCCTGATAGGAATCTTACTCCATTCCGCACGAATCATCATTTCCGCACAAAAAAACCATCCTTTCTCATTTGAGCTTATTTTAACTAATTGTTCTGCAACCTCTCTTTTATAAAATTTAAATCCACACATTGCATCCGAAAATTGCACATTTAAAAATAGTTTAAGTATTTTATTCAATGCCCTAGATGTAAATTCCCTCAACAAGGTTCGATTATACACTTTAGACTTTGGAAGCAGCCTTGAGCCCACTACAATATCTGCATTATCTTTCAAAAAAACCCTATACACTTGTTTCAAATGCCTAATATCCGTTGCTAAATCTATATCCATATAACCAATAATATCTTCTGTATTGCATTTTATTGCCTCACGAAATGCCGCTCCTACGCCACGGCATGAAATTTTTAAATAGTTGACATAACTATATTTTTTGCACAAATTTTTTGCGATTTCTTCTGTACCATCCGTCGAACCATTATCTGCAATTGTAATGCAATACTTATCCTTTACTTTTGTTGTATCTAAAAAATAGATTGTCCTTTCAATCCCATTTTTCAATATTTTTTCTTCATTTAATACAGGAATTACTATATTGATTGTCATTGTTTTCTCCTTTTTTGGTTTTATGTTACTTTTTCAATAGAACTCACTAAATAAACTTTCTTTTTATATATTAATTTCAAAATAACGGACAAATACTGTATTGTAACTGTCAAAACCAAAAAAATTCCAAAAAAACCAAGTGATAAAAACAACATAATCGGAGTCCATCCCTCAACAGGTTTATGAATACTTAAATATGAAGCCCATGTATAGCCCCCTATAATAACTGTCAAAGCCAAAAAACACATACTCACAGCTAATGAAAACTTCTGGATAACATTAGTAAATAAAATTAATGATTCCATTGCCAATTCAAATCTATTCATTTTTGTTTTTATATCAAAATTCCGTTTTTTCTTGCTATTAGAATACTCAACATAATCCCACTTTAATCCACAATTAGCATAAACTGCTTTTCTATATACCAACGTTTTGTTTAGTGATTTTACTCTGTTAATGGTTCTCCTTGAAACTACTCTAAAAGTTTCCTGCCGTATCTTCACCTTTGCAGTACTATATTGATTAAATATTTTATAAAAAAATGCAGAACTTCTGCCAACAATCTTCTGCGGTACTGCGCTGGCGATATCATTCCCTTCCATAATTTTATAATACACATCCATGATTAAAGAAGGATCATATTCCATATTAACCGAATCAAATTCAAATATAAAGTCTCCTATTGCCAAATCAATTCCTGCATCCATTGAAGCTTCTAACCCCTGAAATATCGACATATCAACTATAGAAACAACCGACCCTTCTATATCCTTTGCCAAATCTTTAATTATCTTTCGGCTATCATCTGTAGATGCATCATTTACGCAGATAATTTCATACTTTTCAAAATGATCATTAAAGATACGATACAGTTCCTTTAAAAAAGAATGCACTTCTCTCTCTGAATTATGTACATAAACCACAGCCGAAACAAAATTTTTTTCACGTATTGTAGTCATCGCAACACCTCGTCTAAGTCATATACTGTATTTATCTTTCCTGAAAGAACACTCACAAAAGTTGGCTCTTTTGTAAAATATCGAATTACCGTTGGTCGTGAATCATCAATTTCTGATGCTTTCAAAATAGGTTTCATAGAAAACAACGAATATTTGTAAGTAAATTCATATTCATCTTTTAAATATTTTTCTGCCAGACCAGACATATAATCCCAAGCACTCTTTGGTTTAGCACAACAATCATTACAATTTCCAAGAAAGTTTATGGAGCATAATCCCCTGCTTTTTTCTTGACATGGAAAATTGGGCAATACATCATAACTAGTTTTATGTGGGGTAAAAGTAACTGAAGTCAAAGAATGATATCCTGTCTTTCCAAATGGCATAATCGAAAAAAACGGGCCATCCATTACTGTAACCCCAACATTTTTCAGACTTTCACCAACATCACAAATAATAATCTCGCATAATTCATATTTTATTTTAAATGGTTCAAATCCAAGATGATTTAAAATTTGATTTACGGATGCATATGTAGTATTTAAAATAAAATCACTGCTATACTCAGTTTTATTCTTCATATATATCGTATAGTGATTTTCATTTTTTATTATATGATCAATTCTACTATTGTATAAAATATCAACATTACTTAGTTGGTTTAGTTCTTTTAAAAGATGTTCCTTTAAAATTTGCGCATCATACGTATATTCTTCTGTTAAAAATGCGCCATCACACATTCCACTTTTAAAATACCGTTCTACTGGTATTTCATCACAACGTATATTGGCAGATTTGCAAAACTTATGAAATTGTGCAGCATTTGTCCATGAAAAATCTGTGGACGTTGCATAAACTTGTTCAAATTTTTTGTGTATACAAAAATTGTAATCACAATTGAATCGTTCAAAATATTTTGCTGATCTGATTGCTGTTGAGAAAGAACGCGGATAATGATACCCCATATGTACTCTAGCCTGATTAATGTATGTAGCTCGTTTAAAAGCCCGATCATCACATTCCAAAATTAAAATTTTCTGTCTTCTTTTTCCACATTGCAAAGCAGCATATAGACCATAAAATCCTGCTCCAATTATTATTTTATCATATACCATGGTTTACCTCTATCGACTTATCATTAACCTCTTTTTTTCCCAATAAACATACTGTAACTGGCAATGCATAAATTATCGGTAGCGCATATCGAATAATTCCATTCCAGGGACCTAATATGCATACTACAAAATTAAGAATTATCGGTGTAAAAACTAATAAACATTTCTTTTCCTTTCGATATATGCAATAAAAAAATGAAAAAAATGTAATCCAAGTAAATATAGCAACGCGAAAAAAAACACCAATAATTGGCATATGTATTAAAAATTGCCATAGAGCCATTTCCTTTTCTTCAAAATTCAAAACCCACTGAGGAGTAGATGCACCATATCCCACATCCATATATAAATCTAATTCTGCTTTTCCATATCCTATATAATAATATCCATCTGTAAGCGCAAAAAAAGCCTTAAAATAAACATCTGGATGTTTAAAAAACAATTTTATCCATAACAAAAAATAATTTAAAAGTTCTTTTCTCGTAGCATCTTGTTTATACTTAAATTTTACTGCATCTGCTTTATCTGCGACATAAATTTCCGCAATTATATCAACCGGTAATACTGCGTCAATTATCTCATACTCTTTCTGTTCCAATTCATCTCTATATTTCTGTACATACAATGCAGTTTGTTGAAACGGTACACTTAGCATCTCCTGTTTTCCTCCTGGAGCAATTTTCAAAGCTGGCATTAATATTTTGCTGAATAATATTATATAAGTAAATATAATAATACCAATTCCCATTATTGCAAATCTACGTATTTTTTCAATTTTTTTAGCAATAAATACCAACGAAATGATCACAATCAGAAATCCTTGATTTTTTAAAAAAGGAATTAATATAGAAACTGCTAATAATTTTCTTTTAAAGTGCTTATTGCAAATCGAATCTTTATCATCTTTCAAGCTTAATTCTAAAATTAACGCATAAAATATAATCAATGCACTTGCAAAAAGATTATCTTTACAAATGGTATAAGAATATGTACCAAAAATCGGATGAAAACAAATAATCAATAATACGGCAGCATATAACTTAATAGAAATATATTTCTTAACAGTCTTTAATAAATAAGCCATGCAAAAACTGTTTATGAGCAAAATAATACAAGATAATAAAAATGCAAATGCATTTGTATTGCCCATTATATTTCCCACTTTAAAAAACATTCCGTATAAATATGTCAATAAAACCGGATGATGATTTGTGATAAAATGATTTTCATATATAATAGGAGATAGCTTGCGCGCAAATGTTTCTTGCCCATAAAATTGAGCAATTTGATTTGTACTCCCACCTCCCAGACGAGCTGGAAAATGCATAATACAATATGGCAACCAACAAAGAGCAATAGTTCCTACGGTTTTATAAAAATTTCTTTGATTCAAAAAGATTATTTTATGGTCTATAATCATTTCTTTACTTGATCCATCCAGCTTAATAAAAAGATATAAACTTATCGTTCCAAATATAATAGTATGAATAAGCAGAAAAAACAGTGCTTGTATTGTTCCGACAAATGTTTTTAAAAAATGCAGTTGATTACTCTCTGTTAAAAAACCAATCAATGAAGTAAATGTCCACATAATACCACATATTATTGCTATTACTATTCCTCTTTTTGTCATTAATTTTCTTATGCTATACAGATAACAAACACAGACCAAAAATACCATCAATATATATCCAATCGTTTTCATTTCGCTACTTTTCACTTTTTAATGGTGGTGTATCACTTAATTTTACAACTGCCATATTATCAAACATTTTGACTGATCCTTTTTGCGGCCATATAGGCATTCTTTCAAACTCCTCGCTTTCTATTATAACCTTATATTCATGTTTTGAAAAATATCCGCCTTCTATCCCATAATAATTTAGTAAATACATCCTTCTACAATTTGTTAGTCCATTCCAATCTTCCCAATAAGCAACATTAGGTGTCAATCCAATTGCATAATCATAAATTTTTAAATTTGTCCTTACAATCGCATCACTTGGAAATCCAGCCAACATAATTCGTGTTTCATTTAATCGATAATCTTCTAATTCAAAAATATCTGAGATAATTTGATCTGTCTGCGCTTTAATAACATCATAAGATATTTTCCAGCATTTAAAAGAAGCATTTGCTGATAAAACATATGTAGATACAAGTAAATACACACACACTGATACCCCCCCATCGATAATCAGCTTTGAACGTTCACTAGATAATCTCTCTAACACCGCAAATATAAATGGTACAACCAAAACATAATGATAACACATTAATATATACACACTGCGATATGGAACCAATACACCAATAAAATTTGCAGCAACTGGAATAAACAATATACATATCACTGCTATCACTGTTTTCAAATACTGTTTTTTCTGCATTTGATCTATTATTAATCTCATTAGAATTATAGCCAAGCAAATTAGTATAGCCATATAAAAATATTTTCTTCCTAACATATCATCCATAAAATACTCAAAAAAAACATTATATGCTTTTTTAAATGATACGTCTAACGAAGAAACTATAGCCTTTATATTAAATGACGCAACTCTATCTGCTTCATATGTACCTCTTAAATAAATTTCCGCTTTATATACAATAATATCAATTACGCACGCACATACGCCTGTATAACAATATCTTACAAATTGTTTTAATAACGATAGAATAGGATATTCCGATAGCAATTCATATATAAAAATCAGTATAATGAGCAATGCCGCAGAACCTATATAGCTTTGATAAGATCCCATCGCCACAAGCAGGAAAACAATCCCCCATACATTACAGATTCCCCCTTTTCTCACAAAATAGCAATATAAAACTGAGCAAAAAAAAGCTAATGCATATGATAAAGCCATATACGTATAAGTAAGTTGCGTAATAATGCACGGAGATGCAATCATTATAGAAGAAGCCAAAACCAAATGCACTATTTTATTAATATTAAAAATTTCGGAAATAAAAAGTACAGATAATCCAATCAAAAGGCAATATAAAATCACAACCACAAACGGTATTACTATATTATGGCCAATAAAATAATTTATATATCGCGTTATCCAACGTCCATTTGCTAAAGCCCAATCCGCGTTAGTATAATAATGCAATCCCTCCACTATTCCGTCTGGACAAGTATAACCAAATACCATAAATAAGAAATAAGAAAATACTCCTGTAATCAGCGCAGAAGCTAAAATATATTTAATTCTTTTCTTTTTTTCACATGATAGTTTAGATATCATATTTTCAAAACAGTTCTCTACTGACATCACACCAGTTCTCCTAAAATTTGATTCTGTATTTCCTCTTTTCTAACTTTAAATACACAATTTTTCATACACAACAGACAGCCTGTACAAAGTTGAAAATTTATTTTTGGATAAAAAAAGCCCTCTTCATCTTCACTCATTTCTATTGCTTTTGATGGACATATCACTGAACATACGCCGCACCCACAACACATTGTTTCTATAGGAATCAAGTCCGGCACTTCTTTTTTTACATTTTTTTCCACTATCAATTCCTCCTCATTATCTTCTTAACTGTAAATCTTACTATATGTGGAGGATATAGTATTTGCTTAATTTTCTGTTTAGCAGAGACAGGTGAATATTTATCTATAACAAATTTAATTCCTCTTTTTTTATAATCATTCCAAAAATTATCTCTATTCACATTGGGCATTGTCGTACCCATCCCTTGAGATTTCATAACTGGCTGATCCATCTCTTTAATTGTCCTTTTTATTATTTCCATTTCCTGCATTGCTTCCTGCAAAACAAGCTCTCCTCTTGCCGAATTCCAAAAAATCATTGATACTCCGCTGTCATCTGTATTAAACCTCGGAGCGATTTTTTCTACTCCCCAGCAGTCTCCTATCGTAATATCGCTATAATGTTCAAATTTCGCATACGGACACTCATGACATGATGGCCTGTTAATAAAATTTTGATAGTAAAGCGTAGTAAAAACTTTTGAATGTACAGCTTTTCCATTAGATATTATGGTTTCTTGGTGATCACCCCATCCAAATCTCTTTTTATCTCTAAATTCTATTGAAGTAACATGATCATACAATTTTAAATAGTCTTTCCATATTGCAGGAGATGGTACACCATGGCAGATAAAATCCGTCGTAACTAGTTGCTCTTCTTTTCCCAAAAATTCAGCCAATTTTTTCACTGCATCCACTTCACATGGCGTACCCGTAAATAGCACCTGCCTATTTTCCTGTAAATCTTTCTTTATTAAAAGCAAAGCATTTCTCATATCTGACTGCACATATTTTGAACCACGCATTAAATCTCTCTCTTCTTTTATGGAGCCCCTCTGATGCTGGGTAATAAAATTTTCATTTATGACAGCACCGTAAACAACTCCGCCTTTTTCAAGAATAACATCAGATATAGCAGTAAATGCCCCTCCGCTTCTGGAATTCCATCTAACCTCCATTGAACGATGACGCGCAACATAACAAGGCCTATCTAATTGTTTAAGGCTCTTATTTCCCAATGAAATATTTTTATTTTCAGGTATAGGCGCTAAATCAAGGTTTTTTAAAATAAAATTTTTTGATATAACTATTTTTTGATTTATGTAGTTCTCTAATTTTACATAATCTATAGTTCTTTCAAAAAGTGTCTTTAATGAATTCCACTCTGTCACTCTTCTTTCCAACAAATAAAGTTCCTTTAAAATAGAATATATTTTGGGGGACTCAGAATTAAATACAGCAAAACCCTTCTTTAGCTGCACCGATAAAATCACACCATGAAATGTAGAAGTGCACACAAATTCAGCATTTTTTATATAACTTATCCATTCAAATGGCGAAGGAATCGGATTATAATCTGCCCATGGACAATTTGTTCCTGTTGCAACTATCTTTAGGTTTTTTATCTGAGCTAATTCAGTTATTTTATAAATTTGAGAATCTTTCAAACCATAAGAATATACAAATATGTATTTCTCTTGTTTTTCTAAATTTGGTAAATATTTTTCCCAATCTATCAAGAATGTAGGATCCAAAACCCTTTCAACATCTTTCCTGCCCAGCAATTTTACAAGATCCTGTGTTTTATCGTCTCTTACAGACAATGAATCTAATTTTTTAATTCCGCTTATTGCATATGGAAATAACTTAAAATGTTGTATTTCACTATTTCCTGCACAGGCAGCATATGAAATAGTTTTGTCCGAATTTTTATTTTTTACGAAAAAAAACACATCATGAGGCGCTCCAGTATTTTTAACATTCCAAATTTCATCACTTCCTAGTATTGTTGCATCATATTTCTTATGACTGTTACTTATATTTAACTTATTTTGTTCATTTAAAATCATATTTCCCATCTGATTTTGATAATCTTGAATTTGTGCGGATAGCTTTTGTGTCTTTTTAAGCAATTTATATGCCAATGTCAATATCGGAACTGTTTTCGATTTATATTTCAATATTTCCACTTTAATTCCATTTGTTTTTAAAAACTCCTGCATTGCAAAAGCTTGCATAAAAGCGCCATAGTTTTTTGAATTATAATAAGTTATTATCAACACGGATTTTTTCATGAACTATGCTTTTCCTTCCATCTATTTCTGATATAATTAAACAAACCAAATATCAAATTTCTTAATATAACAATTCCAGAAATACATATTAAAAGAATACTGTATCTGAGAATGGGATATTGATATAAAAATGAAACTGCAATACACGCTATGATTCCTATCGTTGCAATACACACCAAACTTTTAATGTCAAAAAAATTTTTAATCCCTTTCTCTCTCTGGATCTCTTTGACTGCTATATAATGGAATACGCTCAAAAAAATATAGCTAACAAGTGTTGTATAACCTGCAATAATATATCCATATACAGGAATCAAAAAAAAATTAAGAATTAAGTTCAATATTGCTGCACAAACAGATGCCTTCATAATCTTTGTCGTTTTTTCGTAATATGTTTCCACCACTACAAAAATTTGATAGATAAATGTAAATAGCGAGCTTAACGCTACCGGAGGAATAACATATATTGCTTCATAATATTGCGGAGCCGCCAATATTTTTATCAATTCTGGTGCAACCGCTGCAAACACTATTGAAACTAATGTGACTAAAAAAGTGACTCCGCAAACCGAAGAAGTAATTCTGTCATATTCTTTCTTGTTTAACCTCTCATAAACCCATGGCCGCATTGAATCTACAATGCAAGTCTTAAATATTGTCATAATCTGCCCAGCAGAATATGACACACTATATACCCCTGCTTCCGACAAACCTATCATTTTTTGAATCATTATTCGGTCAGATGATAATAAAAAATTCATTGACAGAAAGTGAGGAATAAGAGGTAGTTGAAACTTTAATGCTTTCTTCCATTTTTTTACAACAAAACACTTTCCAGCCTTTCTTATAAAATCTATGTATAAAAAAAATGAAAAAGTGCACTCTATCAAAACAATAGATATAATCCTTCCCCACGCCTGAACGTTAACTGAAACAATATTAATAAAATAAAGTCCAAGAATAATATTTAATGCTGATTTAAGTAAAACAATCAAAACTAAAGTTTTATACTTATAATCGAATCTTTGTTTAAACAACCAATAATTAGCAACCGGCATAGAATATATTCCAAAAAACATTAAAATAATTAGCGATGAAGATAACTCCATAAAACTTGAAATCGGTTTTATAAAGATAATGGTAGCAATTAATGCGGTTGTTGTGATGCAAAAACATAGTGACAAAAAAGAAACTGTCATCTCATTTTTTTCTTTTTCCGTCTTGCTTTTGCCTATAACGTTGGAATATGCCCCTGAATCCAAGTTTAATGTAAGAAAAACAGCAATAATCGCACTCCATGAAAGATAAGTACTATATATTCCATATTGTTCTGTTTCCATTACCCTTGTAAAAATAGGAACAGTTATAAAAGAAAGTGCTTTTTGAACCATTGAAGCAAATATAAACCAAAAAGCTGCTTTCATTGCAGGAGTCCACTTTTTATAATTTTTCAAATCAGATAACTGTATCATTACAATTCTGCTCCATTAACAACCTTCAAATCTAAGATCCGATCATGTCGAATTGATAATCCCATACCACTTGCCACTGCATAAAAGAAAAATGTATTATCATATAGACAATTTCCCGTTAAACAATATAATATAAAAAACAACTGCATTCCTGCCGAAAACAATACTCTCGATTTCATTTTATTGCACAAATTTTCGTATCTCCTATTTTTTACAAAATAATTAACAGAAGAATAATTCATATTAATTGAAACAAAAAATATCATAAATCCAACAATTCCTGTTTCACAAGCAATCTGAAGATAGGCATTATGTACATTAAAATATGAATTAGCAACTTCCATAAATTGCTGCCATCCAATCCCCCTCATTGGATTTTCTAAAAATAGTATTACTGAGCTTTTCCATAAGCCAAAACGTCCCGTAGAGAAATCTTTCCCTGAAAATATCTCTGCAAATCTTCTAAATACATTTAAGATTTTGGGTGACAGTACGGGAATTAAAATTAAAAACGGGACAAATAACAAAACGGTCCAAAGCAGTTTATTGAATATTCTTGGCAAAGCCTTTTTCATTATTCTATAATAAAGGATACATAGCACTAAAGTAGCAAACAATAAATGTGCTCTCTTTTCAGTTAATAACAATGCAACAAAAGAAATGATAAAAAACACTTGCATCCTCTTTTTATTTTTATAATTCCCGGAAAGCAATAAAGTCCCTATTGCTATAAAAGCAATAGAAATATATAAAGCATTTGCAGAATAATGTGAACAAATACCTGCCGTATACCCTTTTACACCATCGTCAGTTCCTATAGGGTATTTTCCATATATACGCATTGCAAAAGCTTGATATATCGATGCTGGCGCTAACAGAAAAAAATACGTAGCAAAAATATGTACGAAGTTAATCACTGCCATCGTTTTTACAATAAATGTATTATCTATTGATATAGATGAAATTAACAACATAATTATAATATATACTTCATATTTTAAAATCCCAGGATCTTTGGTTAAAAAGCTGTCAGATGCAATTCTAGGAAGCAAAAGCATCATCCCCCAGCATACATATACACATAAAACTCTTTTCGATACCTTATATCTTTTTAACCACCATACGACAATCAATACAATCGTTCCTGCCAGAAAAAATGCATAAATATTTTTTATTGGTTCACAAATAGTCACTGTAAGAACCAGCAAACTTATTGCGAATACAAATAACATTTCCTTATCTTTTTTTTTAATTTTCACTTTTTACTGCCTTCTTTAGCTAATCTATTAGTTTAATTTCAGAATATTCTTGGCCATACTCTTAAAGACAGATATTACATATGAAACCGAATATCCATCAAAATGAAAACAATGATGTATATATCTGTTCAAAAGCTTTAGCCATTTTAGATCATCCCACAATTCCGTTGTAATATTACTCTCTTTCTTATCTTCATCTAAATGGAGAAACAAATATTCCCATTGCGGAATAATTACTTTTGGTGAAAACTTCTGATTCCACAATTCTATTCCCTTTTGTCCAAATTGAAAATTTAGCTCATTATTTTTGAGTAATCTGACAATATCTCTGTATAATCCGTATCCGGTCTTGCTTAACAACCCTGTATTCTTATCCTGTACAGTATCTAAGAATCCAAATCCTTTGTACGCTACAACCGGAATTCCTATTCCTTCAAATTCAACCGCCGAAAGGCAAAAGGTCTCTGATATCCCCGTAGGGTTAGTAACTCCGACTTTTGTCATTTGAAGTATTTCTTCTTTTTCATATCCTAATGTTCCATAAAAATGTACCGATTTTAATAATTTTCCATTATCATCAAGTAAATACTTAATGAAATTTTTTTCATACTCAGAAAATGAAATACCATATTTGCCCATTTTGTTTCTTTTATCATATAACTTACCACTTCCAATCACCCATAGTTTAGCATCTGGAACTTTTTTTAGAATCTTTTTCCATTGTCGGGCAAGTTTATGAAAACCTTTAGCCGGTACTAATGCTCCAACATATGTAACAATATTTTTCTTTTGACTGGGCAAAACATACTTTACTTCAAATGGTATTACCATATTATAGATATAGGTTGACTTTTTAAAAACTGGATCATCACAATAACTTTCATAATGTTGCTTTCCTACAAAAACAACCTTTTTAATAGATTGACAATTTGCTAGATGTTTCAATGTCATATATGGTATATAATTATGAACCCATGCAATTACATTTTTATTCCATTGATCAAGAATTTCAAAAAAACCAACCGGCTTTCCGCAAGGATTAGCAATTAAACAGTCTAAACCTTTTAAGTTTTCAAGAGCTAACTCCTCATCTATTATTCGTTGTTCACATAAAAATTCTACATTTAATTTGTTTTTTACTAATAAAATAATTGAAAATTCCTTATTTTTGCCACTTAGGTAATAGGCTAAAAGCAAGAATAAATATTCACTCCCCCCCATCCCCGGATTTCCTTTTTCGATTTTTGAACAATCAACTAGTTCTAAAGAGCCTTTATCAATTAATATACCTATTTTCATAATTATTTCCCCAAAATATATGCATACCAAATAAACATTGTATTTGTATGCCAATATCGGCCAAATAGTCTTTTGGGTTCCTGCATCAGCCGATAAAACCATTCCATGTTACACGCCTGCATCCACTTAGGCGCTCGTTTAATGTTCCCAACAAAATAATCAAAAGCTGCTCCTACACCAACCATAAAGCCATCTATCCTTCCTTGATGCAAAGCCATCCATTTTTCTTGTTTCGGTGCACCAAGGCCAACCCATATAAAATCCGCTTTAGCTTCGTTAATTCGTTTTATATTTTCAAGTTCTTCATTATCCGTCATCGGCCTAAATGGAGGACTATACATTCCGGCTATCTGTATGCCTTGATAATTCTTTTCTAATATTACTTTTAATTTTTCAAGTGTTTCTTCAGTCGAACCGTAAAAATAATGTTTCCAACCGCTTTTAACAGAATCTTTTAATATCCTTTCCATATAAGAAGGCCCTGTTATTCGATTCATATTCTTATATCCACGTTTTCTTCCAATTGCAGAAAGCGGCCCTCCATCCGGAATTGCCATTATTCCACCATTTTGAACTATTCTGTATTTATTATCTTCATATGCTGTAACTGTTGTATGTACGTTAGCTACGCACATATAATCTCCTGAAAGAGCTTTGATATTTTTTTTTGTATAATTTAGCAACCACTTCATATCAACAGCTGCTATATTCACTCCCATAATTGGACAAACAGGAATTTCATGTTTGTCTACTTTTCTTATAAACTCTATACCCATATAGTCAAATTCCTTGAACGAGTGCCGTCTGCCGCAACTTATAATCTTCTTTGCATAGATATTAGGTAAAATAAAAACTGTATTTTTTATGTGATTATTTTTTTATCTTTTTCAATCGTCTTATTGCTTTCTTCAAAACTGCAAGAATCCCCCACTCATACCTCTGAAAATCCTTGTCATACTTTTCATCCCATTCCACCTTATCCGGATGCTTTAATGGAAACCCCAGCGTTCCACAAACAAAAGTTTGACTTGTACTATCCGTGGTATGGGTAGCATCCTCACGTCCAAATCCAAGATTTTCTATCATGTTCACAGAAGGTATAATATCTAACCCATCATTCTCCAAAACCGCATAAGCCCATTGATAATCCCAGGTATCCTTCTGATGATTGTAAACACTGTCAAAATCTTTTGCAGCTTTAATATATCCAAGCCATGTATAATATTTTTTCAAGCTCCCCATTTGTTTTGCCCTGCGCCAGCTTTTTATATCAATATCATACTTGCTCCAGGCCCTTCGCCATGTGGCCCATCCCCAAATCATGGCATATCTGGAAAACGTATATGAACTGTTCATCGTATAATCTGTCATTAGTTTTGACCCGGACACAAGCATAACTCTCTCGTCATCCTTATACCGATTAAGCATCTCTTCCGCATACCGGAAAAATTCCTGGGTTGGTTTACAATCATCTTCAAGAATAACAGCCATTTCCTCATTATCCAGGAGCCACGTAATTCCACTGGCCATTCTGTCTTTACACCCCATATTCCGCGGCGCGTAATTTTTTGCGACACTACACGGCCAGTTTATTTTTCTTTCTATAAAATTCCGAATCTGGTCAACTTTTTCTTTTTCTTTAGGCCTATTATCTCTAGCTCCATCAGAAATGAGATACAATTTCTCCGGCTTTACTTTTCTTATCTCTTCAAATACTTCTGATGCAGTATCCAATCGATTGAAAGTAAAAAAGCCAATTGGTATCTTATATAATTCATCCATTAAAATTCCCCTATCCTAGTTCTGAAATATTTTATCGTCTTAATTAACCCCTCATCCAATGTTATATGGGGTTCCCATCCCAATTCCTTCTTTGCAAGATCAATTACCGGTTTTCTCTGCGTTGGATCATCAGACGGCAAAGGCATATGAATAATTTTCGAATTTGAACCAGTGAGCTCAATCACTTTTTCCGCCAATTCCAGCATGGTAAACTCTCCGGGATTACCCAGATTAACCGGTCCTGTAAATCCTTTTCGTGAATTCATCATTCGGATCATGGCATCTACCAATTCATCTACATAGCAAAATGATCTGGTCTGCCTCCCGTCCCCATATATGGTAATATCTTCACCTTTCAAAGCCTGCACAATAAAGTTGGAAACTACCCGTCCGTCATCGCCACGCATATTAGGACCATATGTATTAAAGATACGAATTATTTTTATATCAACACCATGCTGTCTATGATAGTCAAAAAACAAAGTTTCTGCCGCCCTTTTACCCTCGTCATAACACGATCTGACTCCATCAGGATTTACATGTCCCCAATATGTTTCAGGCTGAGGGTGTACCTCGGGATCTCCATATATCTCAGATGTAGATGCCTGTAAAATAGTTGCATGGCATCTCTTTGCCAGCCCCAGCGTATGCAAAGCCCCTATGAACGATGTCTTAATAGTCTTAATCGGATCATATTGGTAATGCGGCGGGGATGCCGGACAGGCCAGATTATATATCTGGTCACACTCTATATAGAGATCCTCCATTACATCACCTCTGATATATTCAAAATATGGATTATCCATCAAGTATCTTATATTATCTTTTTGACCTGTAAACATATTGTCAAAGCAAATAACTTCATAGCCCTGCCTTAATAATTCCTTACATAAATGTGACCCTATAAAGCCTGCGCCTCCAGTAACTAAAACCCTTATTTTCTTCATAAAATATTCCCTTTCTCTGTTGCTAAGTTATTTCCCTCTTTTCGCTTGTGTCATTATAAGCCGTTTCATATCGCCCTCTATTTACACATCTCCATCACCAATTCCCTCCCATATCTTTCCATACTCTTTTTCAGATCTTTCGGCGTAACCACTTTCTCAATCCCCGCCAGCTTCCGATACTTCTCAACCACGTTGATCACCATCTTCATGGAAAGAGGCCTCCCCAGCTTAGAAAGAAACATCCGGTCATGGTATTCATTATCCCGCTCAAAATAATCCCTCTCGCTTATCCAACGCTCCATATTCTCCCTCACCGCCTTGGAGAATACGTAGGCATACCGCTCTTTCCCCCGCTTTCTACGCAAAAAAAGAATCCCTGTCTTTCTGTCATAATCCGATGTCCTCATACAGAGAAGTTCACTGACTTCAATTCCATGATAAAAAAGAAGTTCCAACATCAGCAAATCCCGAAGGCAGACTTTCTTTCGAAAATCACTGTCAAGATTTTCATATTCCCTTTTAACGGCATGAAACAGGGAATCCACCTCATGTTTTGACATAGAACCGCTATCCTGTACCTTTTGGGGCGTATCAGCCCACTCGACGGACAGTTTTAAAGAACGACATTCTGGCAAGACTCCCTGTCTTACCAAATAGGATAGATAATAAGTAAGAACCTTATATTTTCTTATTATGGTAGAAAGGCGCAGCCCTCGGTCTTT
>Ga0137297_10811_pt1 | contig 20985 bp, 27 predicted proteins | sample RamsorincwithD2O_FD_97191 | JGI IMG/M metagenome (GOLD analysis project Ga0137297, IMG submission 97191) | Mouse cecal microbial communities from Vienna, Austria - Mucin amended with D2O | ecosystem: Host-associated > Mammals > Digestive system > Large intestine > Cecum | place: Austria: Vienna... | reverse complement strand
ACAAAGATTTCATCTGGTACTGTTTCTTTTGTATCTTCATCTTTTGTGTAGGGTTTTAATACAACTCTCATTTTTTTAACTTGCCTTTTTTAGCAAGGTCTATTAATGCTAAATTCTGTTTTTCTGTTCCTTTATAAGAATAATAACCATTTTTCTTTGCTACGGGTACTCTTTTCGTTACATTTCCATAAGGAGCTCCTACTGCTTTAAATACTTCATCAATCTTAGTTGATTTGCCAGTATACTTCTTATAATAAGATACAGTTGTTTTAACATCATATAAAGGTCTTCCATAACCTAATATTTTTGAATTGTTAATAACATATGATTTCCTTGCTACTCCTCCACCATTGTCAACTACTCCACTTGCTCCTGATGTATTGCCTTCAATAGTGTATATTTTATTGTCTTTTGTTTTATAGATAATTGCAATATGATTAGCTCCGCTATGTCTAGAGCCACTAAAGAATACGATATCCCCTACCTTTGGATTCTTAGTATAATATCTTTTGTTTTTTATAAACTTCTGTCTAATTGTTTCACAAGAAGCTGAATATGTACCTAGAACTTTTTTACCTGTTTCTGTTCCATATGCTTTATAGAAAATCCAACTAATAAACATTGCACACCAATACGCAGGGTTCATACCAAACCATTTCCCATATTTTGTATAGTTTTTTGTACCAGCATTAGCTGTTTTTGAATTTAAATCTTTATTAGATTTCTTTTCTAAATATCCAACCTCAGCAGCTGCGATTGCAATAACTGATTCAACATAACATTTTGACATAATCTTTTCCTCCTAACATTCAATACGCTTGTTTTCCCATTTCTTGTATGCATCAAAATATAATTCCTTCTTATCTCCGTTGTAAGTAATTTCATAGTACATACCATCAAATAAAGTTGTAGATAATAAAGCCTTATTGTTTTGCAACGTTTTACAGCACCAAACCATAAATACATCATCAATTGTTATTTCTTTATGATCTGATTTATCCAAATGTTCATTAGTATACTTAACAACTTCTTTTTTACATAATTCAGTAAATTCTTTTTCGTTCATTTTGTTTTCCTCCTTAAACAAGAACAGTGCAATTAAGCACTATTCTTCATTTTCTAATAATTTTGTTGGTACTTCATTAGTTAATTGTGTTAATAGTTTTTCTAACTTATCTTTTAACCATAAAGGCATTGGAATACCAATTAAATACATATTCTTTAAGATTGAAATAGCTTCATATAAGATGAAGAACAATCCAAAGAATTCTAACATTCCTATCTTTTCTAATCCTATAATAGCTAAATACTCTTTAGGCACAAATCCTATGATGTTGATATGTACAGTTAAATCTGCAATAAACAAGAATAGAATAGAAAAGATCATTCCTATTTTTCTGATCCCTCCATCAATTCCAAATGATGAATTAAAAGCATGTTCTTTTAATGCTCTTAACACTCCGAAAAAAGTATCAAACATGATACACCAAACAACAATCAAAACAACAACATTTGAGCTTAACGCTCCATAAATGACATTAAAAATATTTTCCATTTCTATTTTTCCTCCTTATCTTCTTCTAGATCAAGCATAAATTCAATACTATCTAATTGAGCAGGCGATAACTCAGCTCGCTCAATATCTTCAATAGAAACTTTCTTGATATTAATATCAACAGTTTCTTCCTCTAATTTTTTTAATTCATCATTAAACATTTGAATATTTTCTTTAGAAATATCATATTTTCTATTTTTGATAATCGCATTACCATTCTCATCTTTTTCAGCATAATTCTCACAGAGTTTTTTCCTCTGTTCTTCATAAACATCAATTTCTTTTTTAATTTCTTTGATGTTTTTTGAAATACGATATGCAATAACACTTTTCATTCCTCTTGTGTTATTTAAATACATAAACGTTTTCATATTTATTGCATGAACTAATACTCCTAATTTTAATTCCATTGATTATTTCCTCCTAATATTAATATTTGTTCTTCTAACTCTTTCACTCTTAATTTTAGCTTCTGAATCTGCCATGTGTTCAAAGCAATAAATTCAGTATAAGCTAAATTATGTTGTTCACTTATTCCTCTATCTAACAAATAATTGCTTTCACTACCGACAATATCTTTTAATTTTCCATCTGCTTCCTCTTGTTCTCTTTGTATTTCTGTAATAACAACACCCGCAAATTCCTTTGTTGTGAGATCTGACATTTCTAACGCCTTTTCTACTTGTTGAGTTAAGTACCCACTATGAAATCTTCCACTTGAACCTAATATGTATTTATATATAGATGGTTCTAAACAATCAAAAAACTTATCATATCTTTCATCAAATGTCTGTATGTCTTTTTTTAGATTTTTATCAGAGCTCCATGTTGTAGAACCTTTACATTGTACTGTTTGACCTCTTAAGTTTGTTATGGTTTTATATGTAGATGAGCCTGTCCACCCAAGAGAACAGCTTAAACCGTTACCACTCCTTACAAGAATATCATGTGTATTATTATCTCTCCATACAGTAGATATTGATCTTGTGTTTGTATATGCGTCCATTCCAAATTGAAAATTATTATTTACAACAACAACTCCACCAAAATCTGTTCTTCTATTAAAATAAAATTTACCATTTTGTTCATTGACGAAAGATATATCAGTAGCAGAGCCATTATTACCCAGGTACCCAACTCTTGTATTTCTTCCATCATCTGCATAGAAACCAATAAACCCATAACCGCCTATTGCGACTCTAGTTACATATGCAGATTTTGTGTATAGGTCACCGTCATAGACGTGTAAATGTCCACCATAAACACCCAATATATCTTTGACAAAACAAGCTACACGCACATCAAAATCATTACCAGTTTGACAATGGAAATCAACATAACCATTGTATATCTCTATACCACCATCATTGGCACAATTATAGTAAATTTTGTTTGTATAATTACCAATTTCAAAACCAGTTCCATCTATAAATATTCTAGTGTTGGATATGGTTGTTGTACCACCTGTAGATGTATCTGTTAATACAATATCATTAGCTCCTATTTGAGTAAATCTATTAGTAGATTTAAATTCTAACAACTGATTAGACAACGTCACATATTGTTCTGGTACTTCGCTACTCGTAGGAAGATAACTGACAAACCATCCATCTTCATCAAAATACCAATTTCCTATATGACTGTTTTTACCTGTTCCTGTCATATAAAACCCTTGACCTAGAGAAATATAATCCGTTCCTATATGAACATTTTTATCTGGATCTTCTTTCAGTATCTTTATAGATATTTGTCTTGAATATGATGAAAGTATATAATTATCATCTATAATTCCTAGCTTCTTGAATATCTTAAATAATATATCAGATATATCAGCATTAGAATCCGTTTCATTTTCTAGAAAGTTTTTTGGTAAATATACTTCTAATCTTATACCTGTTATCAAGGTTATATATTTTCTTCCCTCAGTTGTTCCAGAACCTGTAGATCTTCCTGTTGGATTAAGTTCAAATCTTACATTTCCAAATCTTAAATTATTTTGCAATAAATCAATTTTTATTCCATCAGCACTATCATTTATATTTTTGAAATACAAACAAAATTCTCCTATATTCACATTTGATACTGTGTATTCACCACTTTTTATAAGATTATAAAATTCTGTATCTGTATCTTCATAGAAACGTTTGCTTTCACAATTAAAATGACCATCAAATGCTTCTGATGTATAAATGATATAATGGTTTGTGTCAAATGTAGTTTGTATATATTTTCCACGACTTTCAGCAAGTGTACTTTTATTTCCACTTTTTTCAGATTCAACCTTAATATAATTCACTCCATTGATACCATTTTTATTGATTAGAAAATTGTTATTTTCATCTCCAATATAAATGTTATTCATTTCTCCACTAGTAGCATTGATAACTCCATTAAACTCTCCATTCATGGCTCTCATATTACCAAAATTATCAACCATAAATTTATCATTTATATTGATGCTTCCACCAGTAATATCACCTAAGTTGGATGTTAATGCACTTAACTTATTGACATTCATCTTATCAGCAGTAACACTATTGGCCACAATATTTGTACCATCTAAATACTTCTGATAGACTTCATCAGTTAGCTGTTCTTCTGTAAGATGTCCACCTTCAGCATTCATTCTATAATACAAACCATCTAGTCCAGTTAATACCAAACTATCTGCAACAATTGTATTAGCTTTGATTAGATCCCCGTTGAATTTCACAGAAGTTAATTCGTAAAGAATACCTTCTTCTCCTGTGACCTTTTCAAACACTCCACTTTTTGCAAAGAGATTATCAACATATTCAGTTCCAACATTAGACAAATCTATTCTTGCGTAGGTAGCGTTTAAATCTCCTACTTCAAGATTGTCAATCTTTGCATTTAGAGCAGTGAATTTTTTTGATACATTAAGAATTTCTGCATTTAACTTAACAAAATTTTGATTCATTAATATATTAGAACTTGATTCTTGTGCGTAAGTTATTTGATTTTCGCTTTGTGCTTCAGCAGCAATATTACTTGAAATTCCACCTGAGTAATTTATTGTATGATTCATTACAATAGCTTTTATAACTGATGCGGCTTTTGTTTCAATGTCAATCATATCCCCTGTATCAAGGTGAAACTGACCTTGCATAGAAACATTATATGGAATATACTCAAAACCTTTTAGCCTATTCCACAACTCCACAACGATCTTATCTTTATCTAGATTTGCTATTGGATTGTCAATAATTTTCAAAGATGTTATACCACTGGTTTCTATACTTTCATCATCTTGTCTTATAGTTTCCTGATTTATAGTATTCTCTCCTGTTTCTTCATCTTCTGATTCCTCAGAATTGTTTTCCAATTGCGTACTTAATATCACTTGATTAACAGGCCCATATTTTTCATACACAACAGGATAAGAACTAAGATTTTCAGCAGTATAAGATTGATCAACATCTGTAAACCAATTTAACTCTAAATTCCCATTTCTATTAATACGAGCAAACGAACAGGAAATTTGAGCAATAGCAATTACAATTTCACTCATTGTTGGAATATATCCATCAGTATATGGTCTTTTACTTATAACAAAGTCACTATTTGGAAATGAAATAGTTTCTAACTCACAACCTGCTTGTTCACATACGTTTTTCAAATAGTCTAATACTGTAATAGGATAAGATATTTGAGTATCATCAAAATGATTATTAAAATACATCCTGTTATCCATAAATTTATATTCAGTATCACTTATTTTTTCATAAACATTCATTTTACCCATAGGAACATATTCGATTGTTTCATCTTCTAACTGTATACCAAAATATAATAGAAAAGACCCGTTTTCTAGATTTAACGAGTCTTTGTAATCGACTTTAATTGTTCCACTTTTAGCTATAAATGATCCAATAAAAGTATTTGTTTCAGAACTATAGATATTATCATCTAATGTACAAGTAACAAAATCATGTATGGTATTATGAAAATCAATATATCCTTTAATCCTACGAGCATTTTTAACAATATTTTCTTTAAATTGATGACTTACCTGGTACATTAATCAAACCTCCTATTTGAAACAAGCGTAAAATCAAGTGACTTATAGTAATCACCCATTGTAGCTAGTTTTTCTTTCTTAGGATCAATACAATAACAACTAATAGTACTATAGTTATTTGTCTCACTATTTAGAAATCTAACTTTAATATCACTTTTTTTGAGAATACCAAGAATTTTCCTTACAACATTTCCTTCAGTAGGACCGAGTTTTACAGAAATACTTGCTATTCTTCCAAGAATATCTCTATTCATATTTAGATTTGGAGTACGTCCAGAGTTTTCTCCGTCCTGCTCTGATAGAAGATCATCGTAACTGGTAATATTTGGTACTTCATATCCATCAATGTATAAAAGTTGTTTATATGCCATATTTTAACCTCCTATCATCTGACGTTCTTTCTTTGCGTTTTCAAGTAATATAGATAGTTTCTTTACATCAACATCAACTTTAAGAGTCAAGTTCTTTACAAGATTTATTAACTCTCTAATTAATGAAATCAAGGTATCAAGTCCTTGTACATTTCCTTGTTCTTTTTGCATTCTTAAAGCTGTGTCAATCATATCTATCATTTTATTTTCTGGTGCAACTATTTCACCATAATGTCTGTTGTCACCAATCATAGCCAACTGAGGTTGATTTGCTCTTACATAACCACCTTGAGCTAATTTTGGAATATTTGGTGGGGGACCTATTTTATATCCACCAATAAATGGAATCCCTCCAGGAATTTTTAAATATAATTTTGCAATTACATTTTTATTAATAGCCTTAATTATATTGTTAATAAATTCCTTCATATTCGCAACTGCTGCTGATAACTTCATACCTAAACTTATTGTCTTACTTTTCAAACTATCCCATGTATTCTTTGCTGTTTTTAAAGCATTCGCAACTTTACTTTTCATTGTTTTGACAGCTGTACTGTTTTTAATAGCATCCCATGAATTCTTCACAGAACTGAATAGTTTATCTTTTACAGCCTTTAACGTTTTTGAAACCTTTCCATTTTTTATAGCATCCCATGCACCCCTAACTGTGTCAAAAGCTTTTTCTTTCAATGCATTTAAAGTTTTAGCCGCTTTACTATCCTTGATTGCATCCCATGCTCCTTTCGCTAAATCAAATGCTTTATCTTTAATCGCAGTTATTGTCATAGAAACTTTTTCAGGAATACCCTTAACAACATCAACTATGTCACCTATACCATCTATAAAATCACCAACTATATCAACTATATTTTTTATGACATCAAATACCCCACCTAAGAAATCTGATACATTTTCTATAGCACTTAAGAAGGTTTCACCAACTGCCTCTACAACGTCAGCTATAATAGGCATAATATTTTCAAGGATCCATTTGCATAATGGTTGAAGAATTTTTGTCCATAACTTGTTTAAAACGTCAAAAATACTTCCAATTGCCTCAGCAAATTTGTCTATCATTGGTTGAACATGATCTTCAAATACTTCTTTAAATTTTTCAGATAATTTTTTAAGCACAGGGGCAACATATTTGTTATAACCATCTAATACAGTTCCAACAAGATCACTTACCCCATCTTTAATATTCATTAAAAATGGATGTATGTGTTCATCATATAACTTTATGATTGTTTTTACTGTTTTATCAATATAATTTTTAAGAGTTGTTACAACTGTTTCTATAGGTTTTAAAGTATTTTGTATTGCTGTTTTGATTTTATCTTTATTGTCTATAATAGGACCAGTTATACAGTCTAATATATCTGTACCTAACCTTTCTAAAAGTCTGAATTGACCCATTGCACCGTTAATTATGATACCTATTAAGTTAGAACCAATATTTATAGCAGTCGGGTTAGAAAAAACACTCGCTATATCTGCAAGAGCAACACTGAAATTACCTATAATTTCTGCTTTCTTAGCTTTAAAATCAAACCAATCAACTATACATTCTTTAATCGAATCAGCATTATCAGAAATATATTGCGAAACACTTCCAACCAAAAGAGTAGCAATCGTCATTCCTATTGAAGCAATTGAACCTGTGACTTTTCCTAAAGATTCAACTGTCTTTTCCACCCAATTAGATGCAGCACCAATAACCTCTTGACTGGTAAAAATTTCCTTTAAACTTTTTCCCAAAGACTCAATATGCCCTTTTATTGTATTGATGTTTTCCATAGAATCGCCAAATCCTATTTTGAAACCATTCATAAACAATCCTGACAACCTTTTAAATTCATCAACAATTCCTGAAAGCATTTTTTCAAAAACAGATGCCTCTTCTGTAGCTTTTGGAAAAGCAACTGCTTCTGATACATTAGATGAAGTTGAATTATTATCATTATTTGGTTTTTTATCTGAATCTTTGTCATTTCCAAATGATAATTTATTAATTGTATCAACTTTAGCAAATGCTTTTTGGATTTTCTTAGCAGCTTTTTCACCTTTTTCTCCTGCAGACGTTAGGTTTTTCCCTAAATCATTAGAACTATCAGAGGCATTATTCAAATCTTTAGATACATTACTAATGGCATTGTTATTACCTTGTGAATTTGAAGATGTTCCTGTTAGAAATTCCATTAAACTCGCAAAGCTATCTGCAAGTACTTGAAGTTTTGATAATACCCAGTTTATACCCTTTATAATAGGAGTAAAAATAGCAATAAACCCTTTACCTAAACTTGCTTTAAGACTTTCAAATCTTAACTGTAGTATCCTTGTTTGGTTTGCCCAGCTATCTTGTGTCTTGATAAAATCTCCACTAGCCATAGACAATTGATCTGTAACAAAAGCCATTCTTAAGGCTACCTTTTCTTGCTCACTCATGGCTGATGTTGTTTTACCAAATCCATTAGCGAGTGCATATTGATCTAATGATGTTTGAGTCATAACAACACCTAAATCTTTTAATGATTCTGTTTCACCCGTAAATACAGACTTTAATTTTGTATAAGCCTCATCAGAAGAAAGATTATAAAATGATGCAACATCACCAGCCAAACCAGTTAATGCCTCACTCATATCATAGGCTTCTTTTTCACTAAAACCAAAAGCACTTGCCATAGCCCCAAAAGTCCCTAAATACTTTTTAGCAACTGTTTCACTTAAACCAAACGATTCCATTGCATTTTTAGCAAAATCATTTGCTTGTGCAGACATATTGGGAAAAGCTGTATCAACAACATTTTGCACTTTCATTAAATCGCTACCTAAGTTCAAACAAGAACCAACAAAATCAGTAATAGTTTTAACAGAAAAAGCAGCCGCAGCCATCTTTCCTATTTTCCCAAAACTCGCTCCAAAAGAAGACTCAAGCTGTTTGGCTCCATTACCAGACATTTTCTTTATTTTCGCTTGAAAGGTTTTATCATCAACCTGTAACTCAAGAAATATATCTCCAACTTTATTCGACATTCTCAACACCTCCTTCACCTGCTAAATCTTTAAATGCTTTTAAGATATTCTTTAAATACTCTTGTGTATCCTCTTCAGTTTTTTCACTTGCTTGTCTGTTAAGCCAATCACTACGGATTTTTCTCTGTTCAGGAGTAAAACTTTCTAACATTTGTTTATCAGTTTCACTTCTTATCCTAACAGTATTTCCTAATGGCGTATCAGGCATAATACCCACTAAATATGAACAAAACTCATCATATGGCATATCATTAACTGCTCTTAGCCTTATTCCATACTGCATTAAAAAGCTGGCCTCAATTAATGGCCAGTCTTCTTCAATATCATACCAATATTCTTCACTATTTGTCTTTTCTGTCCTGAAATCGACTTTCGACATCTTCTAATTCTTCATCATTTACACAAGCCATCAATGCAAGTGCAATTTTTTCATATTGTTTAAGACCAAGATGAAGATTATCTAATTCCTTTAATGCTTTTTTACCTAATAATTTTTCAATAATTTTATCAAACATTTCAACTTCTGAAAGATTACTTTTGCTCAATAAACTATTCATTGACAAAATATTTGATTTTTCATCATTGATTTCATATTTTTTTCCATTAATCGTTATTGTTGGTTTTTCCATATCCAACTTATTTGTTAAATCTATATGTCTTGCCATATTTTCTTCCTCCTATATATAATAAAAGAGGGCTCTTGCCCTCATAATTAAGCTGCTGGTGTAATTGTTGGTTTTCCGTTTGACATTACATCAAATTCTAATGGTGCAACTGCCGTAGAATCACCAGATCCAACATTCTTCACATTAATAATAGCATCTTTAAATTTGACGACTGTTCCATCAGGAAAAGTCCATTGAAAATCCTTTTCAACATTTCTACCATTTTTCCATACAAGCTCTGCAACAGCATCATTTCCATTGTCTCCAACATTTCTCTTTGCAGTTACTGAAACCGTCACAGCTTTAGATGTCATTAATCTACGAGTCCATCCTTCAGTATCGAATGGATTCCATTCTTCTACACCATTATCAAATGATACTGAAAATGTTGTACAGTCAGCAATATTACTCATTTCTGGTGTTCCTGTTGCTGACACATCAATCTGAAATTGATTTTCGTAACATGGGTATACTCCTTCTTTTTTCATTTTATCTTATCTCCTTTTCTCTTTTATAATAAATTTCAAACTCTATAACATATTCACAAATACCTTTATCATCTCTACCCACATCTATAGCTTCATTGTTAAGCATTCCAATGAAATATACTTTATGTTCACCTATCTTCTTAGGTTTTCCATTCATGATTTCTTCAAATAACTGATTAGCTATTTCTTCGGTTTCATCACTTGCTTGATTGTAATGTACAAGAAGGCTAATCACTTTAACATCATAAGAGCTGTTTTCAATTCCGCCAATGGCCATAATAAGACGATTATCTCTTTTAAGATTATAAACCCCTAAGGATTTATCCTTCTTCTTATCAAGGAAACCTATATAGTAGTTATCAAACTTTGTACTACAGGTTTTTAAATACTCTTTAACATCATTTAAGTAAATCATTTAAAACCCTCCTTGCTGTTTAAAAAACATGGTATAAGCCTGTATAACTTCTTTAGCGTATTTTCCTTTTTCAGACCAATCTTCAAGCCATTTCCCTTTTGCGTTTGGATTATTATCCTTTTTAAAATTATACTCTGGATGAAAGTATAATCTTCTCGCATAGGGTTCAGAAGAAACAATCTTTACGCTTCCTTGTTTAGAATCCTTCTTATTAACATAAGTACCTTCATTTTGAAGTGTTCCTGTTTCAAAAGGAATAACTTGTGCAGTTACAATTTCACCATGAACATAATCACCAGTCATTTCTAAAGCAGTTGTTGCAGCTTTTGTAATTTGATTTAAAACACTTTGATTAATTACAACCCTAGAATTAACATATTTCATCATCTTAGCTCCAATTGAGTATAATTGACTGTTCCGTCAGGATTACGTGCTTTCGTTCCTAGAACGAGCTCTCTGTCCACTCCCAAAACACGTACTACCCCTTTAGGAATAATATTCATCTTAGGAGCAATATCTCCAGGTATCAAACAGATACCAGTGATCTCCACAAGCACTTTATCTGTAGTCCAAACTCTTTTTGCTTTATCCTGGTAATTACACTTTCCGCTCCACTCTAGTAATGTTTTAGGTGTTCCATTCTCATTGAGTTCTTCACTTTCTATAATCACTGTTATATCAGTGTTACAGAATTGAGGAAGAATAAGATTTGGCCACTTAGTCATAGAATAAGCTCCCACAACATAACCCAGTTGAACAAAGCCTGCTGTAAAGACTTTTATCAATAGCAATACCATTTTCAATGTGCATATTCCAGCTATTACCAAAGCTCATATTGACTCCATTGATTGCATAGCTAGAGAGATAGGTTTTTAGCATGGTTTCATTTTCATAAAGAAAGGAAGAATGCTCACAGCATACTTCCCTGATAATTTCTTTTTGATAATCTGTTAAATTATCAAATCCTATAGCAACTATTCTATTGTGAGTAAGTACATCAATATCTCTTGATGCATTTTTAAGGTATTTGTTTAATGTTTTTTCATCAATATTAGTACCTCTGTATTCTTCTAAATAATAGGTACTGTCAGCATATGGCTGATACATAAGTATCACCTACATTTCTTTTTCTGCTTTTAAAATCTTTTCAAGGATTCCTGAAGGTGATGTAGAAGCACCAACATCTACTCCTTTATTTTCAGCGTATCCTTTTAATAAATCCATGACATTGTCAACAACTGGTTGTTGATGAGAACTCAATTCATCAATTTCTTTTTGTAATAAATCAATCTTCTCATCTTTTTCAGCTGTTGCTAATGCTAACTTCTTCAAATGCTCATTATATTTGATAGTTTTTAATGGTGTATATTCAATGACCTTCCCATTATCATCATAGATATCAAACCCCTGATCTAAATATGTCTGTTTAGATGACTCATTGATATCATACACTTTGTTTTCCTTTCTAGCTTTCATACTTATTCACCTGCCTCAACATTCATATAGCATCCATATTTCAATAATTCATCTAAACCAAATGTACCATTGAAACGCCTGTTTTGATATAAATAGTTATCCGCAGTTCGTGAATCACTACCTGGAGCAAACATATGAATGTATGAATATTTAACTCTCGATACCTGAGCTTCAGGATCAACAATGATATAGTTGATTTGTTTACCTGTAGAGTCAACTGCATATCCGTTTGTGAAGTTGTAAGCAGTATGTAATCTTTCTGATGGCACAACAACAATTTCATCAAAGTCATCCATTGTTGTAATACGTCTGTCTAATGGATTTCCTTTAGAAGCATCTAATGTTCTTTGAATGCCTTCAGCATTCTTTAACAATTTCTTGTATGAAGATGTACAGTAGATGATACATCGAGAAATTGGAACACCTTTGTCTTCTAACTTTTCTACAACACTGTCAAAGTCTGCTAATACATTAGCTGTTGTTAAAGCAGTTGTAGAAATATTACCAGCAGCAACTCTGTTAAGTTCAGAATACAATTTAGAGAAAACATAACAGTCTAACTCTGGAATAGCCTGACGCTGTTCAAAGTCTGCTTGAATGTTTTGAATAGACAATACTAAGTTTGTTTCATCTACATCCATTGGATCAACTGTAAACTCAATATCTCTATCATGATCAAGTGTTTTTGTCTCAAATTCATTCTCATATGTTCCTGAGTTAAATCCTAATGACCCTCTTGAATGATCTTTATATCCACTTGTTTTCATTTTTGGTAAGCGAATATCTTTTGTATTGATAATTTTAATTCTTGGATTTGAATTGAATAATTTCACTGATTTCAAATCAACTGCATATAAATTTAATAATTCATTACTAAATTGTGATACATAATTAATTGCCATATTTTTTCACTCTCCTTTTTATTTCTTATTTGGCAATACGATTCTTCCATCTTGGAATGCTGTTGTTCTTGTATCGGGAACTTGTTTCCCGTTACTCCCTGTACTTCCAATCTGTTGGAATCCATTGTTATTTTGCTGAACATTCCCTTTAAAATCTGGAAACACCTTGATAATAGCCTCAAGGGCCTCTTTGACCTTATCTTCAATGATATTTCCCTTTTCATCTGCTAAACCATCTCTATCAATCAGTTTAGCAAGGAATGGGACTTTATCAGGTGATATACCTTCAGCTGCTGCTAAAGTTGATAATGTAGTGTCAATGTTACTGTTTAAGATTTGAGCTTCTAACTCTTTGATTCTTAGCTTGTCTTGCTCATGCTCTTGAGCTTTTTGAGTCTCCTCCTGTGCTTTTTGTTGCTTAAAGGAATTGACTGCTTTATTAAGCTCTTCACCAGTTAATCCCTGTTGTTTTAAGTAACCTTTCAACAAATTATCAGTTGTTTGTGAAGTACGTTTATCAATGGCCTCTGCCATTTTCTCATAATCAATTTGAGGTTGTTGAACTTGCGCACCTGGTTCATTTCCTCCACCATCCGCCCCTTCACCAGCTCCTGGTTCAGCAAATAATTGTAAATTGTTTAATAAAAATTTTTGTTTTTCCATAAGATATAATCTCCTTCAGTTTTTCAGGTGTGGCTCACCAATCTATCAACAGTTTAATGTCTTGTATGACGATAGGACAAAAGAAAAAGGATGCTATTTAACATCCTTCATTTCTTTATTTGATTTAACTTCTTTTACGAAACCCTTACTAATAAGAAATTTTGCTCTCTTCTCATTCATTTCAAGAGTTTCATCTTTTTTGACATACTTATCTAGTTCCCTATCAAAGTATTCATTAATAGTACACTTAACTTTCATGACATGTCACCTATGCTTTCTTTTATTTCTTTTCAACACTCTACTTTTATCACTCTGTTTAGGTGGTGGTTCATAACATTCATAAGTTTCATAAAATTTTTTACCGCAGTTATATTTAAAGGTTACCTTTTTACAACGGCATCCTTTATTTCTATCATAATAATGAATGGTTTTATCATGATTATAGCAATGATAGTGTGACTGTTCTAATAATGTTTGAAAAATATCAGAAATATTTTCTATCACTTCTTTTATTGTTTCAAAAATAGTTTTGCTTAGTTCAACTAAAATTTCTATAAGTTCGTCACTAATAAATATTTTTTCACCGCTTATTAATATTTCCATCTGTTTCTCCTTTCAGGCAAAATAAAAACCGACTTTTTGTCGGTTATAATTCAAATTGTTTTAATTGCTCTTCTGTTAAATCTTCTGGCTTTATTTTTTTACTCTTACAATATCTTATTAACGCACGCAAATTATAAGGAGTATAATTTCCTAAAGGCTCTGTTAAAACTCCCCCAACATCATCTAATGGAAATTCATTTTTTAAAATATCTTTCATATAATATTTTAGCACCCCTTTCATCAATACACATCATCCTATCTCTTGGATTAAATAATATAGCACCTATTTCTTTTTCATAATATTTAACAAGATTGGATTTTGCTTTAAAAACAACAAATCCATCAAAACCCTCTTCATAACTTTGTCTAACTGCTTCAGCAAACAAATGTCCTCCAATACCAGCATATTCCTTTTTCTTGAATAATTTGTTATGTGGATTATTAAATGGAGCAGATTCAACAATATCAACTTCAATCGCTAATAAATCTTTTCTTGGTTTTGTTGCAATTAAGCCTTGAATCCTTTTATCACCTTTAACAAACAATTGACTGACCTTAAATCCTTTATCTTCCTCAAAACTCCAATCAAATTCCCAATCTTTTAATTTTATTGCACTTGGAGTACCCACCTTAAACGTAGTATCAATAAATTCATTGTCACTCAACCTTCTTAAACAAGGTGTAAGCTCATCAATCTCTATATTTATTTTACCATTTATTTTTGATTCTTTAAAGTGTTTATCACTTATTTCTATTATCTTCTCATCTTTCTCAATCCACTTTTCTTTCATTTCTTTTGCCTGCTCAACATTTACAGGATCTAAAGAACCAGTCTCTAAACGTTTTTGTTGTTGAATATGTAGTTTGTTCTTTCTATGTTCTTGCTCTTCTAATGGATTCTCAGCACCATCTTCTTGTAGCTTACCTAATGCCTTTTTAATATCATAAAAATAAGTTGTCATTGTATGCTTACAATTAGGATGAAATAAACCACCTTCTATAGCTTCACTAAGTAAAGGAAGATTTTTCTCTTTCGCTTCCTTTTTTGTACCACCTGAGTAAACATCATCAACATAAACTCTACCTTGCCAAGGTAAACAAGTTTTAGAGCATTGTCCATATTTTGAAACTCTTACAGTATGAACATCATATGCCTTTCTTACATCTCCTTCTGATACCAATTTAGCACGCTTATTAGCTGTTCTTATAGCCATTTCTGCATAAGAGGCTATATTAACCCTACGTCCATCTTTGTACTGTATACAGTTAATTCCAGCTCTTAAAAAGTCCTTTGTGGCCTTGTCTATAGACTGCTGCAAGGTAAATGCTCCACTGTTTGCCATAACCTGGGCATTGAATATTGTTTTTCTATACTGATCATTCACCATTCGTAGCATAGCATGTTCAGCTTTTTCCATGTCCTTAGTTGTAGCTTTGATAAGAGCATTCATCTTATCTTCATTTAAACTAAAAAAGCCACCTTCAAGACCTTGACTTAACGATGACTTTACCTTATTTCCTTTTGCTAATTGATCAAGAATTGCACGTTCCTGCTTAAAACCAGACACCTTATAAGTTTGAGTTAGAAAATTAGCTATTTCTGCATTGATAGAAGAAAACTTTTTTCCAAACAGCTTCTTATTTTCCTTTTTAAAATTCTCTAATGTTTTCAACTGTTCAGCTTGCCACATGGTCCAATTCATACCCTCTGCTTTCTCCCATTTCTGGTGTTTAGCAAGGTTTCTACGCATTGAGGCAATTAGTTCAAGCTCCATTTCTTCAAACGCTTCTCTTATATCATAATCATTCATTAAATACCTCTGATATATTTTGTTTTATAGCCTTTTTTATTCCACTTTACAACTGCATTTGTTAGATCTTTTTGCGTTTTATATACATCATTTCTCATTTCTGCATAACCATCTTTTTCTACTGCTATAAGTGTGGGCTTTTTTGGAATTGACTTTTTAATTTGGGACACCATCTTTTTAAACGAGTCATTATCCATCTGATAAGAATGTCCATTAATTTGTACGATCATCTAAATCCTCCTCAGTACCCTCTTTATTCTCTATATCAACGTTTTCTATTACAGGTTCTTCCATTTCTGCAATTCCTTGTTCTTCTTTGAGACGTTGTATTTCTTTTGCTTTCCAATCATTATCTTTAGAATCCCCGTACAATTCATCAATAGATGCCTCAATGCTCATGATTCCACCTGTCTTAGCCTTAGATATAGTTTCTACGGTTGCCTCAAAACTTGGATTTGCATATTCACCAAATTCAACAGTTACTTCTATATCTTCTGATAGCGCTTTTCCATTATATGTATCATATGACTTCATAATATTGTTGATGAGCAAAGGAATACATTTCTGTAATGCTTCAATGATCTTATTACGAGTATAAAGAGTTGCTTTTTCCTTTTCTCTCTGTGCCTCTGCATTATCTAGTTTTTTTACATCTATTCCTAATGTGCTTGGACTAATCAAGCCTTGCAGACAAGCGTCTAAAGCAGTCATATAGGACTGAATATAATTCTCGCTAGGAATAGCTGGCTGTATCAGTTTGATTTCATTCTTCCCATTCTCACTTCCATCAGGTTTCAAATCAATAAATCGATTATCAAAGTCATTAGCTTTCAATATTTTTCCTGTTCTTGGATCTCTAGGTAAAAGATTTTCAGGAATATATTTAGTTGCTCTACTTGCTCTTACTGCATCCATCCACTGTGAGAATGCCTCGTCTACAGAGTCGAAAGCCCCTTCCTTTGAGTCAAAAATTGAACGGCCTCTATTTTTCCATTTTGTAGATTTGAATATCTTAAATGGAACAGCCATACAGAACTGACCTCTTGAGATTTGGTTTCCTTCACTGTCTTCATCATATTCTGCAAACTTATAATCCAGGATATTAGCAGTTTCTGGAATCGTATCTAATGGAACTTCTTTTTCTTCAGGAAGTCTTACAAGTTTATTTTTGATGTAGCCATATCCATATGTTTCATATAGCATGTAATTTCTTTTATCATGCGTATATTTTGTCTTGAATGTAGCCTCTTTAAATCTTCCTCTTATATACCTTAAGTCAACATCGCTTGACCCATAAAATTCAACTAATGGATAGTCACTTATCGACCTATCAAATGTAATTTTAAAAGCTCCATCACCTAGATACAGCGCCTTTAAAACCGCCTCCTCTACAACATCATTAAGATCATTATCCGTTAAAATTTTATCAAATTCATCTTGCCTTACATTCAATTTCACATCATTCATATCCCTGGTAACAATTGATGTTAATGTTTCAGCAATGATATGTGGCAGTCCTAAATGAATCTTTCTCATTTTCACTTTAGGGACAGAACCCCAGAACATAGCATCATTGGTAAACAAATTCTTATACAACTGTTCAAGTTCATTAGGATCTCCACGCATCCATATTTCATTTTTAATACAATTTGTATCAAAGTTTAAATTTTCATTGATACTTATTGTTGTGTTTGGAGCCTCCTGTATATCTAACCAACCTTTTATCATCTTCTTTAATCCTCCTAGCATATTAGCCTCCTATTCCTATTTCATTAACATGAGGAATAAAACCATACTGACTTGCATTGATTGTATGATCATTCCTGTCTTCTGGTTCATATTTATCATCTTTCCATGAATAAACCTCTAACTCTTTTATATGATTAACACAATGTGCTAAAACAATATAATCATCTGTCTTAAACCATCCTAGCTGTAAATGTATACGGTCAATGATTGTCATTTTCTTCCATGCTCTATTAAAAACATAAACACAAGGATTATTCCTTGCATACTTGTCCAATTCTTTTAATGTGGCCTGATCTGCACTGTCAACATAGACATTCATAGCAAATCCCCACTCTTTTCTGTTTCTCTCAAGAAAAGCAAGGAGATTATTTACAACATCACTAGGTGCAAGTGGTTCACTTAAATCTTTATTGTTTCTTACTTCCTCATCTAGTACAACCAGTTTCCCATTATTAAGAACACCTTGAAAGATAAAAGAAATCGTATCAGGTGTATCATCGCTATAGGCTGTATCCACACCACAACTAAATGTCTTAAAATACAGATTATTCTTTTTGATATATTCTTTAAACTCATTGTAATCAACAACATGTCTTTTTCTTATGAAATTGCTGAAAACTAGACCAGTAGCACGTCCTCTAAGCCCTTGTATTTTGTTCTTATACATCTTTGTACCAACTGGAACTGCCTCTATCTTCTTTTGAATATCCTTTTCTGTTAGTGAAGCATTATCATAAAATGTAAAGTACCAATGTATCCAACCAGGAATAAATGATTCATTAAGTTCATCTAACAATTCTTTTGGATAATCCTTTAAGTATTTTTTAAGTGGTCTACTTTTATTAATAAACTCTTTATAAACTGGAAGTGAAGGATCATCAGGATTGGAAGTTGTCATCATGTATTCACATCTATGTGTGATTTCTCTTAAAAACTCCATGTCACATATATTGACCTCATCAATAAAGACACAGCCCATTTGTGAACCTAGTACCTTCTTCCACTTTACTTTATTGTCATACCCACAGACATAAATAATCTTAGTACCTTTTGACGTATCATACTCTATATGTGGAAGTCTTATCTTCCCTTTACCATTAGAGTAATACTCTGTTACTCCTTTGAATTGAGCAAGCAATCCTAATTCACTGTTGATGATATTTTTTTCAACTGTTCCTAAATCTGCACCTGCAATAACATGGTCCTTTTTATCACTCATAGCAACTCTAAGCATGAACTTAGGTATACCTACTGTTGTTTTACCTGCCGCTGTTGTTCCTTCCAAATATTCACGTTCACAATAGGTAGATAAAAAATCTTTAAATTTTGGAGATAGAACAAGATTACTCATTTATCTCCTCATCCTTAACGGGAACCATCTGCTTGACAAGACTTTCAATGTTGCTGATAGTCTTTTTCTTTTCTTCCTCACTCTCATTAGAAACTTCTATCTTTTGAGTGAACATACCCTTTGCTTTCATTAATCGTTCAGCAGCTTTAGTACGCTCTTCTAATGACGGATCTAATCCAAAAGCATCTTGTTCCTGTCCTCTCATAACTCGTGTAAGATACATCATGATTTCATTTGCAGAAGCAACCTCTGTAGATTCAATATCATTTAGCCACTGCTCTTTAAAATCTATAACATCAGGCTTGTTCATCATTCTAGAAAAACCAGCTGCTGCACTTGTTTCTTTTTTGCAATTCTTAAATACACTTAAATATGCTTGAGTACCATTGAATCCATTCTTGACCCATTCAATAACACATAACTTTTCTTTTTCTGTCATAAAGTATCACCATAGAGTAAATCTTTGTATAAAAAAACAAGGTTTTCTAATACCTTAACCTTGCTGTAACATTCTATTCCATCTCTAGGGTTATCATCATAGATGATATACTTAGTAACTTTTCTACCCGTCTTTTGACTTTTGAATTGTTGAGTATTGATGAAATACTCATATCCACTCATTTTCAAAGCTAACAAAACTTTGTTGATATTCTTTTGTATATTCATTATGATCACACCCTTTCTAATTTTGAGTAAAATAAAAACCACAGCGAGTGTGGTTTTATAAATTTAATTCATCTTTCACAAACTTGATAAATCTATCACCATCAGGCAATAATTCAGGCTTTTTTAGAAAAACACTTCCGTTTACTTGTGGGATTATCTCCCCTTCATAATACAATCCTCTAAAATCTTTAATCATTTCTATCGTATTTATATCCATATCTTCAAAATAAGAAGAATCATTATGTTTAATTCCTAATAAAAATTTATAAATATTATTTTTCATATTTTTTTATGATGCTAATATATTTTAGTATAGCATCACACTACTCCTTTCTTAGTATATTATAGCAGCATATTTATTACTGTAATAACATTTTATCACATAAATTATTTGATTACTAGAAATTTTTGATAAAATAATAATTCTTTACAATAAAAAAGAACACCACATCATGTTCTTTTTTCAGATATAAAGGGGAAATAAATTAATGATAATTCTTTCTTGTCTTCTTCGACATTATAATAATATCATGATTTTCAAATGAATAATATATCATATATTTATATTCTTACATTCTTTTAATAAATCAAAACCTTCTTGCCCAATAGGAGTAATAATAAAACACGTTTTTTTCTTGTAACTCTGCTTCATTTTGTTTTCACCTTCCTAAACCTATTCTATTAAAAGAATATATACATTACAATACTTTTTTTAAAATATTATTTGCCTTCCTATAAACATTACCATTGTTTTCAATTCTATACTTTTTCATCACTTTTTTAAAACCTATAGGATCAATATACAAGTCTTTGATAAATTCTCTATCTTTATCATTTAAAGACTCTAATGCATTCTCAACAACAGATATACGAGACATTAGAACCCATTTACGATTATAGTAAATATAATTATTAGCTGACATGTATGTTACTATCTCTTGAGCTGCTTTTGCTTTTTCTTTTTCTAATCTGCCTATTTTTTGATCAAGGGTTTCAACATAACCTCCTAAACAATCTCCATATTTTGGACTCTTAATTTTTTCAAGTTCAGCATTAGCCCAATCAATTTTTTCTCTAAAAGGTAGCATTCCCATAGCATAATCCTTTTCGACTTTTGCAAGTTCATTTTTTAAATTTCTATAATTCCTGATATCAGAACGTAATAATTCAAGTGAATGTACCCTTCCAGATTCCT
>Ga0137297_10810_pt1 | contig 20995 bp, 19 predicted proteins | sample RamsorincwithD2O_FD_97191 | JGI IMG/M metagenome (GOLD analysis project Ga0137297, IMG submission 97191) | Mouse cecal microbial communities from Vienna, Austria - Mucin amended with D2O | ecosystem: Host-associated > Mammals > Digestive system > Large intestine > Cecum | place: Austria: Vienna... | reverse complement strand
ATGTTACAAAGTCTTTCATTTACGCTTTCTTTTGCGCCAGTATCATCTGTATTATTTCAAGGATAACCCGGTTATCAGCACTCAATTTGCCAAAACCGTCATCCACTCTTTCCAATTCTTTCTGTCCTTTTGAAAGGATATTTTCGATTTCATCTTTTACCTCATTTCTGTACTTTCAACATTTATCATCTGCATCTAATTCTCATTCAATAGTAGCACATATCTTCTCTTTGCTCTATAATTTGCTAAAAAATATCTTCAAACCCTCATCAATTTATGTCCGTCTAACAACGGAATTTCCTATAAGGTAAGAAAAACAGCCCCGCTACGGACAAACCGTAGTTGAGACTGTCTTTATTTACTCCTATACCGCTTGACAAGTACCGCGATGATAAGCTGCCCCAATGCCTATCATCCATTGATGCCACTGACAAGTACCTCAAAATTTACGGATGCACCACTACTTTAATGGACTCGCTGCTCATCTGCATATGGATGGCATCTTCCAGATGCTCCATATCGTACACATGGGTAATCAGCTTCTTGATTTCCAACCGCCCGCCATTGATAAGGTTTACCGCCCTCTGGTGAGTATCTGGGTTAATCATAGAACCCATAATTTTCAGTTCCTTTTTGTAAACATCGAACAGTGGAAGGGGAACCGTCGCGTCCACCCCCGGAACGCTGAACAGCAAAATGGCTGCCCCCAGCCCTGCCGCCTTAAATGCCTGCTCTACTGCAAACCCTTTTCCTACACATTCGATAATCACATCCGCCCCATCATGGCCGCATATTTCTTTGATTCTTGCAGGAACATCTTCATGAATAGGGTCAATCACAGCATCGGCCCCCACTTCCATCCCGATTTTCCGTCTCATTTCTATGGGCTCGCTTAAAATCACGGTGGAAGCCCCGCTGATTTTTGCCATCTGCACCATCAACAGGCCAATCGTCCCTCCGCCGATTACCAGCACATCCTGCCCTGGCTTAATCGCTGCCTGGTCAATGCCGTGGAGCACACAGGCCAAAGGCTCTGCCATCGCTGCCACGTCAAAGTCAATTTCTTCCCTTACTTTAAAGCACTGGGTATCCGGGCAAACCGAATATTCTGCAAATCCACCGTTCACGTTAACCCCCAGGGCAAATAAATTCTCGCAGTTTTGCTTCCTGCCCATCCTGCAAGGCCTGCAGTGATTGCAGTAAATATTGGGGTCCATAGCCACATGGTCACCGGGCTTCACCTTCGTTACTTCCGCCCCCACTTTTTCCACTATGCCGGCAAATTCATGCCCCAGCACCACAGGGGTAACCACATCTGCCGATCCTGCCTCCCCATGGTAAATATGCACATCCGTACCACAGATTCCGCATGCCTTATTTCTGACCAGGACATCATGCCCTCCCAACGGGGCAAATTCCATATCCCTTACCTCAAATTTCGATGTTTTATCCGCGCCTAGAAAAAAAGTACCTTTCATCTTCGTCCTCCATTCCGATTCCCTATCCAGTATTCAAAAATCTGTACTATAAAGCACACTTCTATAAACTAGTTTTATAAAAGTATATTCGATATGTTACCACACTATTTCCACTCCGTCAACTACTTTCCTAATCAATTTTGTGGGGCGCTGCGGCGGGCGGCCTGCCCTGTTATGGAATCCGGCTATTTTGAATTTTGCCTACGGCAAAAGATCCGGATTCGTTGCTACATCTACACATTGGCACGGACTTTGCAGCAAGTGCAAAGTCCTGGGTTAAACTATTACCAAAATTAATTTCCCTACCATTTCCCTGCAAAATAACCATTTGACTTTTCCTCCTCCATTTCATATGATTAAAGAATCCATTATTATAAGCATTCCCATGTCAATCGCCTTCTTCGGTCAAGGCCTTGGACATCGGAGCATATGGGCATTAAAATATAGAAGAAAGTAGGTTTTTTACATGTATCCTTCCGCGGCCCCCGGCCTCATTACATCCACTGCCGATTTGAGAAAGCATAACTGCTTTCAGGTATACCATCATATTTATCACCGGAAACAGATTACCCAGGCTGCCCTCATGCACGATTTAAAGATGAGCGCACCTACTATATCCCAGTATTTAAATGAACTGCAGTCATCAGGATTAATCGAAAAATCCGGCTTCGCCTCCTCCAGCGGCGGGAGAAAGCCCAGTTTATTTCAGATTATCCCTGATGCACGCATTTCCGCCGGGTTAGAAGTCGTATCCTCCAGGGTTCTTTTAATTATTACCAATCTTTATGGGGAAGTTATTTTCAAGAAGCAGCTTATGATAGAATTCTCCAATACCCCCTCTTATTTTGACACCGTCTGCCAATGGGCAAATCAGTGCATCCGCCAAACGGTTTCCGATGACGGACGGATGCTTGGCATCGGCATTGCCGTCCAGGGGCTTCCTACTGTAGAGGGGCTTACCGGGGGAATACGCCATCTGCCCGGTACCCTGTTCCGGCTGGAGCAGCTCTCCTCCCGCCTGAATTATCCATGCAGCTGGATTCACGATGTGGAGCTGGCAGCAAAATCCGAAATATGGCATAACCCGCAAATAGAAAACGCCTTCTTCCTGTCCTTAAACCGGGAATTGGGAAGCGCCCTGATTATTAATCATTCCATCCACACCGGTTCCGAGAATTTCAGCAGCATTATAGAGCATATGTGCCTGTATCCCGGCGGCCGTACTTGCTATTGCGGAAAGTCAGGGTGCGTGGATGCCTACTGCTCTTCCTTTGCCCTTACCCAAATTGCGGGGGAATCATTGGATACATTCTTTTCCAAGCTGCGCCTGGGCAATAAACCCGAGAAAAAAATATGGGAAAAATATTTGCGCGATTTGGCAATGACCATTGATAATGTGCGCATGATTATAAGAAATAATATACTGCTGGGCGGAGAAGTGGAAACCTATATGACGGAGGAGGATATCCGGCGTCTCGCCGCCTATGTGGAAGAAATGACCATTATTAAAGCCAATGACCTTACAATCAGCCGCGGCTTCTATGGGAAAAATGCGGCGGCAATCGGGGGAAGCCTGTATTATATCGAACAGTTCCTGGCGCAGCTTCCCTCCCAAGCGGAAGCCGCAGGCCGCACAAACCATCTGTAAATACCCTGCTAAATAACAGCGCATTCCGAAAACCTATCTGCAAAAGGCTGCTGCAAAACAGAGAAACCAAACAGCATATGACATGAAATCCATAAGGATTCAGCCATATTCTGTGAAATCGCCGAATTTTGCAGCAGCCCCGCACATTTTACGCAAAGCCTATCTATACGAAATTCCCATCAGCTGCGGTAGTCCGCATTAATTTTTACATAATCATAGGTCAAGTCGCAGCCCCACGCGCATGCCTCATACTCGCCCATTTTCATATCTACCAACACCCGCACTTCCGGCTCGGAAAGTATTTTTGTCGCTTCCTCTTCGCTGTAATCCACAGCAGCCCCATCCTTGTAAATCTGCATCCTTCCGCTTTTCCCCTCGAAAAACAATTCTATATTTTCCGGGTCAAACTTCACACCGGAATACCCTAACGCACACAGGATTCTCCCCCAGTTGGCATCATGTCCGAAAATAGCTGCTTTTGTAAGGCTGGAACAGATCACGGATTTGCTCAAAACCCTGGCATCCTCTTTGGAACCGGCATGGATTACTTTCGTCTCAAAAAGGGCAGTGGCCCCTTCCCCATCCCCTGCCATTTTCTTAGCCAACGTTTCATCTATAATATGGAGGGCCTCCAGGAACTTGTAGTAGTTATCATCCTTGCTTATAATCTCCTCATTCCCCGCCATGCCGTTGGCCAATACAAGCAGCGTATCGTTAGTAGATGTATCCCCATCCACCGATATCATATTAAAAGTGTCCTTTACATCGGTGCTCAGCGCATCCTGCAAAAGTTCTTTGGAAATAGCAATATCCGTTGTGATAAAACCCAGCATCGTACACATATTGGGGTGAATCATGCCGGAACCCTTACACATGCCCCCTACCGTTACCGTCTTTCCGTCGATTTCGAACCGGATGGCCGCTTCCTTGGACACCGTGTCCGTCGTCATAATCGCTTCCGCCGCCATGGTACCGGCTTCCAGTTCCGATGATTTCATACTGGCCAGCTTTTCTATCCCTGCCGTTATTTTCTCCATCGGGATCTGCATGCCGATGACCCCTGTAGATGCCACCAGTACAGAATTTACCGGAATATCCAATTTCTTCGCCGCACACTCCACCGTTTTTTTACAGCATTCATAGCCCAGCACTCCCGTACATGCATTGGCTATCCCCGAGTTAATCACTACCGCCTGCACAAACGGGGAATAGTCTATCACATTTTTATCCCAGAGCACCGGGGCCGCTTTTACCACATTGGATGTAAAAACTCCCGCCTGCCTGCAGGGAACCTGGCTGTAAATCACCGCCATGTCCTTCCTGTCTTTGTATTTTACGCCGGTTTCTGCCCCAGCGGCTTCAAAACCCTTGGCCGCTGTTACACCGCCTCTTATCATATCCATTTGCCGCATAACCTCCTTAATTCCATATTATCTACTCTTAAAGCTTTTCGCGTCTACCCTTATACCCCATTTACAGCTAATACATGCCGCCCTCTTTTTCTATTGATTAAAAGCAACAATATTCTCTTTGTTCAACACAAAATCATAATAGTTCAGATCTTCTCTCTTTGTCCATCCTATCCGATTCCAAAACGCATTCCCCACGTCATTTTTCGTAAAAGCGATTAGGGAAATCTTGCTGATATGCTCCTTTTTCAGAGCCTCCATAGCAAAAACCACCATCGACTTCCCAATCCCCTGCATCCGGTAATCCTGATGGACACATACGTGATACATACATCCCCTTCTTCCGTCATGTCCGCAAAGAATAGCCCCTACTATCCTTCCGTCCTCCACGGCTACCACGCTTGTATCCGGATTCCTCTGTAGAAAGCGTTCCACTCCTGTCCTGGAATCATCAATACTGCGGATTGCAAACCCCTTGATGCTCATCCAAAGGGCATACACCCCGTCATAATCTTCTTTTGTCATCGTCCGTACCATAATTTCCCTCATTTCTGCCTGCTAAAGATTCAGTCCTTTGGCTTCTTCACAGCCCAGCATCAGATTCAGGCACTGCACCGCCGCCCCTGACGCCCCTTTCCCCAGATTGTCAAAATGCGCCGTAAGCACCATCCTCTCCTCATTTCCCGTCACATAGATTTTAAGGCCGTCCCATCCGGAACAGGCATTGCCCGACATCATGCCGCCTTCCAGTTTTTCCTCTGCACCGGTTTCCATGACCTTTATGAACTTCTGCCCTTCATAATATTTCCCATAAAAAGCAAGCAGTTCATCCGGGGCAAAATATTTTTTTAAAAAGTCGGCATACACCGGCACCGAAACAACCATTCCGCTGTAATAGTCCGCCACTATGGGCGAAAACAACGGTTTCCTGGCCAATCCGGCGATTTCCTGCATCTCCTTCAAATGCTTATGATTCTGGGATAGCGCATATTCCCTGGGTGCGTCCAATTCAGAGTTTCTCTGCGTTTCTTCGTACTGGGCAATCATCTTCTTCCCGCCGCCGCTGTATCCTGTCAGAGAAAATGCCGAAAAAGGGTAGTCCTTTTCCAAAACCCCCTCCGCCACCAGCGGATAAACCAAAGAAATAAACCCTGTGGCATGGCAGCCGGGCACCGCCACCCTCTTCCCTTCCGTCACAGCCTGTCTGTGAGCGGAAGAAAGTTCCGGAAACCCATATGCCCACCCGGCCTTTGTCCTATGGGCCGTAGAGGTGTCTATCACCCTGACTTTCTCATTTTCCACCAGCCCTACTGATTCCTTAGCCGCAGCATCCGGCAGGCACAAAAAAACAATATCGGCAGAATTAATCAGTCTCTTCCTCTCGTTTACATCTTTTCTCAGTTCCTGTGAGATAGGCAGTATTTCTATGTCTTCCCTTCCTGCGAAACGTTCATGAATCCGCAGGCCTGTTGTTCCTTCACTGCCATCGATAAATACTTTCGTCCTCATCCCGAGCCTCCATTCTGATTCCTGTAAACTACCAGTGTACTGGCCGGATACCCCTTTCATATCCGTTCTGGCCGATAACTCCCTTCTATTTTGTACCCCTTCAATCATACACTTTTTACGGGAAAATCTCAACCGTTTAGGTGATTTTTTTACCTCAATAGACAAATTTGGGGGCACAGTAGTCCATCCACTGGCATTTGTAAGAATAAACATACACCAAATCAGGATTTTATGCAATCTTTTTTTTATTTGTACTATATACTTCGATTTTTATAATTTTTTATGCAAGAATTTACTCTTGCAATTATTCCGGTAATGGTGTATATTGTTTGGAGTACAGACAAATCAACCGAATTTTGGAGGCAAATATAATGAAAGAAAAAGTAGTTTTAGCTTATTCCGGCGGGCTCGACACTACCGCTATTATTCCCTGGTTAAAGGAGAATTTTGATTATGAAGTTATCTGTGTCTGCATAAACTGCGGGCAGGGAGAGGAATTAGACGGCCTGGAAGAGAGGGCCAAATTCTGCGGCGCTGCAAAATTATACATAGAAGATGTTACCGATGAGTTCTGTGACGAGTACATCATGCCCTGTGTACAGGCCCATGCCGTATATGAAAACAAATATTTGCTCGGCACCTCCATGGCAAGGCCGCTCATCGCAAAAAAACTGGTGGAAATCGCCCGCAAAGAAGGGGCTACCGCTATCTGCCATGGCGCAACAGGGAAAGGCAACGACCAAATCCGTTTTGAACTGGGCATTAAAGCCCTTGCCCCTGACTTGAAAATCATTGCCGCATGGAGAAATGATAAATGGACTATGGATTCCCGGGAATCCGAAATCGAATACTGCAAGGCCCACGGCATTGACCTTCCATTTTCCGCCGATTCCTCCTACAGCCGCGACCGCAATTTATGGCATATCAGCCACGAAGGGCTGGAGCTGGAAGACCCGGCAAGCGAGCCGAACTTCGAACACCTTCTCGTGCTTAGCACCACCCCGGAAAAAGCGCCCGAAGAAGGCGAATATGTTACAATGGCCTTCGAAAAGGGGCTTCCCGTTTCCTTAAACGGCAAAACGATGAAGACCTCCGATATCATCCGTGAACTTAACACGCTTGGCGGAAAACACGGCATAGGCATTGTAGACATAGTGGAAAACCGTGTGGTAGGCATGAAATCCAGGGGAGTATACGAAACCCCCGGCGGAACTATCCTTTATGAGGCACATCAGCAACTGGAAGAACTCATCCTGGACAGGGATACTTACGCGCTGAAAGCCGATATGGGAAATAAACTGGCCCAGATTGTTTACGAAGGCAAATGGTTCACCCCATTACGCGAAGCGGTACAGGCTTTTATTGAATCCACCCAGCAATACGTAACCGGAGAAGTGAAATTCAAACTTTATAAAGGCAATATTATCAAAGCAGGAACCACTTCCCCCTATTCTTTATACAACGAAAGCATCGCCTCCTTTACTACCGGCGATTTGTATGACCACCATGATGCGGAAGGGTTCATTAACCTTTTCGGCCTTTCCTGCAAAGTCCGTGCCATGAAGATGCAGGAAGCAAAAGGCGGGAAAAACTAAACCTTTTTCACAGCAAAAGAACTGCCATACACTGCCGAAGCCTAAGGCGCCAACTTGAACATAACCTTGCGGATTCTCCCCTGCTGCCGCCAAAAACACATGGGAAATCCCGCAAGGCTATCAATAAGCAAAGGAGCACACAAATGGATGTGATTACCTTATTATTAACATACTTTATAGCAGTAAACCTGGCTGGCCTGTTTTTTATGGGATTAGACAAATACAGGGCCAGAAAAAATTTATGGCGCATACCGGAGTCCACCCTGTTTATCATAGCGATCATTGGCGGAAGCATCGGCAGCATCATTGGCATGCACCTTTTCCGCCATAAAACACGGCATTGGTACTTTGTCTATGGCCTTCCGGCCATCCTCGTTTTACAGGCTGTGCTTTTTTTTGCAATTTTGAATTCACCGATACAAATTCAGATTATGTAATGTAAATTTCCTATAAGTTAAAAAACAGCCTTCCAAAAAGGAAGGCCTATTTTTTAATAGCATCTGCTTCTTTACCGGCTCACCTTACAACGTTACAATAACCCCTCCGTCGTTAGCATACATGCTGCTGATTCCCGCTGTATCCATGATGAGCACATCCTTTACCTTTATCTCTTTTAAAATAGCATCTTTTACCATCTCCGCCCTGTCCGGACAATTGCAGTGGGTGATGACCAGCCGTTTTCCTTCTGCATCCACAGCCTCCTTAACCATGGCTTCCACCAGCTTCGCGAGCCCTTTCTTAATACCAATCGCCTGTCCTCTCTGGACGATTTCCCCCTCCTGTCCTTCCAAGAGAGGTTTTACGTTCAGTGTGGTAGCCACCAACGCCTTTACGCCGGAAAGCCGCCCGTTTTTCCTCAGAGTTTCCAGGTTATCCAGAACAAATAATGTTTTCATGCCGTCGCGGAACTTTTCCAGTTCTTCTACTATCTCATCGAAAGAATGGCCTGCCTCCTCTAATTCCATGGCTTTAAGCGCAATCTGTGTCTCCCCGCCGCTGGCAGAATGGGAATCGCATATGTGGATATCCTTTTTCCCATATTTCTCCATATACAGATTTTTCCCCAGTACAGCGCTGTTATAGCTGCCGCTTAACTTGGAAGACAGTGTCACAACATATACATGTTCCGCATCGCAATGATAAGCTTCCATATAACTTTCCGGGGAAGGGCAGGACGATTTCGGGCATGTAGGGCATGCCGCCACTTTTTCCAGAAACTCCTTCTGGTTAAAGTTCTCATCATCCATAATCCGGTAATCGCCTACTTCTATTCCTAAAGAAACGATTTCAAACCTCTCATCTTTTTTATACAGCGGCGGCAGTTCACCGCAGCTGTCCAATATAATTTTATAGCTCATTTCAATAACCGTGCCTTTCCCTAAAGTATAGTACACCAAAATATTTATTACCATTCAATATGGTTTTGATTACTACTTATAATAACACGGTTAACCGTTTCTTGTAAAGGGGGTTTGTTATGGAAATCTGCCTCTTATTTTATTCCTGCACGTTAATAATTACTTTCATAGTGGTTTCCCTGTTCGCATCGATATACTGATAGGCCTTCAAATAATCTTTAAAGGCAAATGTCCTGGAAATCAAAGGCCTCAGATGGACTTTTCCCTCATTTACCAGCCTGATTGCCCCTACATAATCCTCATGGCGGTACATCATCGTACTCTTAATATCCAATTCATGGTCATTGGCCACTGCCAAATCCACTTCCGCCATCCCTGCGAAAACTGCTACAAGCACAATAACACTCCCTTTTCTGGCATGCTTAATCGCCTGCCCCATAGTAATGTTATTTCCGGCACAGTCATAAATCACATCCGCCTTGTCCGGCCCGAAGGCTTCCAGCATCGCTTCCCCGAAATCTTTTTCTTTTGTATTCACGCAGACATCTATCCCGCATTCTTTTGCCTTGTCCAGCCTAAGGTCGCTCACATCTGTAATCATCACCTTGGCGGCGCCCATTCCCCTGGCCGTCTGCGCCACCAGGTTTCCTATCGGGCCCGCACCGATAACTACAATATTCATCCCTTTCACATCGCCCATCTGCCTTACCCCATGGACAGCCACTGCCAAAGGCTCTATCATAGCCCCTTCTTCGTAGGACATCTCCTCCGGTATGGGCGTCACCTTGGACGCATCCACCGCAAAGAACTCCGAAGCCGTACCCGTGGTCTGGAATCCCATAACCTTCAGTTCTTCGCACAAATTGTATTTCCCATGCCTGCACGGATGGCATTTCCCGCAATAAACCTGGGGCTCTATAGTTACTTTCTGCCCCACATGAAATTCGGTCACATTCTTCCCAAGTTCCACGATTTCCCCGGAAACCTCGTGACCCTGTGTCACCGGATAGGAAGTAAACGGGTGCTTCCCGTGATACACGTGAATATCCGAACCGCAAATACCGATATTCATAATCTTCACCAATACCTGCCCATCCCCCGCTGCCGGAACAGGAACTTCGCGAAATTCAATTTCCTTTGGCGCCGTCATAACCTGCTGTAACATTTTGCATCCCTCCTAAGCAATTTATAAACTTATATAAAGTGTTTTATTAAAGTAATTATATTATCGCTTATGATAAAGCATTTGTCAAGACGAAAGCACCATGGTAAACTACAGCCCATAACAGTTCAGCCCAGGACTTTGCACTTGCTGCAAAGTCCGTACGAGCACGTCAATTTATCCAAGAAAGAATCTGCCCCTCGCCGAAGGCGATTTGGAATGGGCAGATTCCGTAACAGGGAAGCCGAAGGCTGAACTGTTACCTGCCCGCTGCGCCGCCATGTCCTATCCCTTGAAATATACGGTTAAGTATTGTATGATATAAAGGCCAATAACCCACACAGCCAAAGGTTGGGTTAGGCAGCATGTCACCTGGCTCATTGCCCGCGGGAATGCCGGGTCACAAAGACCGTACAGAAATGGGGAAAAAAATGAAAACCTATCAAATATCCGATTTAAAAAGTTTCATGAACAAATTGCTCCTTTCCGATACTTTCGACTGCTTTCTTTTAGAGGAAGGTATCATCGTAACCGCCAATACCTTCCAGATTGACGGCCATATCCGGAAGGAATTCTATACAAAAGAAGAGCAGGAGGATGAAACCCTCTGCCCTTATGATTTTTCTTTATGGAAAGATATGCGCCCCTTATGCTTCCAGCTCATCAAAGGAAAGCGCACGCCCTTAAGCTTCAAATTCGTCCTTCTCCTGTTCCCCGGACATATGGGGAAAATACTGGAAAAAGGGGGCTTTTCCGATAACGGAAGTCTAGTCCGCGCTTTTACTCTGACCATAAAATATGACGGAACCCATGCCACCTTGATTACCGGCCTGTCCACCAATACCTTTATGATGGATAAGACCCCGGAGCAGCTCTGGGATGAAGCCTTCCGCAAATTTATGAACAACCGCCAGGTCTCCTGGGAAGAAATATAGGCAATTCCTTTTATTTTTTCATCTTCGGGTTAAAGGCCAGGCTGGCCAAATACCCAAAGACCAAAGCTGCGGTGGTTCCCACCGCCCCGGCTTTGAACCCGCCCTGGAAAATCCCGATGAAGCCGTTGCTATCCACCGCTTCCTTAACCCCTTTCATCAGTATATTGCCAAAGCCAAGCAACGGCACCGATGACCCGGCTCCGGCGAATTCCTGAAAAGGCTCATAGAGGCCAAAGGCACTGATTACCGCCCCAAGGCAGACTAACAATACCATAATCCGCCCCGGCATCATCTTGGTTTTTTCCATCAATATCTGCACAAGGGCGCATATCAGCCCTCCCACCCAAAACGCATTTACATAATCCATAATACATCCTCATCTTTCTCTGTTTTCTTTGATTCATGGATTTTTTCATTCAAATCTATTATGCGTTTTTTGTTGCAGATTATTCCTATAATGTCCGCAAAATGTCAGTTTGCTTTCTTTTACCAGAGCAATTATATTTTTATATATCCAAGCAGAATGCACGCTATGGCTGGTAAACTTACGGCACCGCTCAATCCGTCATCTTTCCCCACATATCCATCCCTTTAATCATGCTCACCTTCACCCGGTAAACCACTTCCTCTTTAGGCTGTATCATTTGCAGGTACCGTCTTCCCTCATTTTCTTCCTGCCATCGGGATGGCAGTTTCCCGGCTCCAATCCCAGCACATAATCCCTCAGTCCCATCATCCTCGACTGAGCCGCCCTTTCATCCCTGGCTTCCACCTAGGCAGAAGGAATATAAACCAGCGATTTTTCCGCTTTTCTTCCTCCATTTCAGGAACAAACTCTTTCCCAAGCGTATATTCTGATAATAACCTCTCACCCTATCTATCCGTTGCCTCGTAAATCCGCTTTGTAGCAATCACCCTAACTCCTGTGCCCGCCACATCCTCTGCTACCACCCTTCCAATTTCCACAGGAGCCGTCAGCACCACATCCTTTAATGCCCTGACACACTCAAAAATCTTATCCTTCGGTATGTCCGTCTCCGTCTTTACCGACACGCATGGCAGATGTCCGCCCTGCACCTTCACCGATGATGTTACTATCCTTCTAGGGTCTGTCAGTTCTTTCCTTGCATAATCCGCCCCCCGCGGACAGGTATTCCCGGTAACCTCCATAGTTCCCTCTTGGGAAATCTCCACTTTCAGGTTACACCCCAAAGGGCACCCGATACATACTAATTCCTTTGCTTTCATCTCACCGCCCCCTATTCCTGTTCCCCGGATGCCTTTTCGGCCCCCTTCTTTTCCACTTCTGCACCGCTGCCCGATACCTTGCCCTCTTCCGGCTCAATCCGGATGGTGATACTCTCTAAATCTCCGGCTTCCTGCAATTTTGACTTAAGAAGCGTAATCTGCTCCATCTCGCCCGGAGCCATCACCTTTTTCTTCGCCCGGCTGATACACCTGTCATTATAATATACACCGAGATAACTGTCCTTATAGACATCCCCCACCCGGAAGCGGACTATCTGTTTTTCCGCCATCCTCTCCGTATCCACCATGCAGGGAACTGTATAGCGCACCCCGTTCTCTCCTTTCAGCGGAATCTCCCTTCCGGCTTTCGGCAGCTGACCCTTTACATATGCTGCCGCATTTTCCCCGGCCATTTTCGCCTCGCCGGACACATAATCCACCAAATCATGTACGTGGAGCACATTCCCACAGGCAAATACCCCTTCCACATTAGTTTCCAGGCTCTCGTTGACTACCGGGCCGGAAGTCACCGGATTCAGCGCTACTCCCATCTGGGAGGACAGTTCATTTTCCGGTATCAGCCCGCAGGATAGCAGCAGCGTATCGCATTCGTAATATTCTTCCGTTCCCGGAATCGGCCGGCGGTTCTCATCCACCCTGGCCAAGGTAACCCCTTCCACCCGCTTCTTGCCTTTGATATCAATTACCGTGTGGCTTAATTTTAACGGAATATTATAATCATCCAGGCACTGCACAATATTACGTTTCAGCCCGCCCGAGTACGGCATCAGTTCGGCCACCACCTGAACCTGTGCCCCTTCCAGCGTCATGCGCCTGGCCATAATCAGGCCGATATCGCCGGAGCCTAAGATGACCACTTTCCTGCCGGGCATCCTGCCCTCCATATTTACATACCGCTGAGCAGTTCCCGCAGAATATATGCCCGCCGGACGGAAACCCGGAATGTTGAGCGCCCCCCTGGAGCGTTCCCTGCATCCCATGGCCAGGATAACCGCTTTCGCCTCAATCCGGAACATCCCCCGCTCCTTATTCATCACCGTAATCACTTTATCCTCCCCAATATCCACCACAATAGTGTGCAGCATATAAGGGATTTGGAGTTCTTCCACTTCCCGGATATACCTTTGGGCATACTCCGGCCCCGTCAGTTCTTCCTTAAAGGTGTGCAGGCCGAACCCGTTATGAATGCATTGGTTCAAAATGCCGCCCAGTTCATTGTCACGTTCAATAATCAGAATGTCCTCCACACCTGCTTTTCTGGCTGCCACCGCTGCCGCCAGTCCCGCCGGGCCGCCGCCGATGATTGCAATCTCTGTCTTCATCCTACATGCCCTCCTTATTATATCCTGTCAAATAGTTGGAACCTTCGCCGGACTTTGTAATCTCCGAAATGTCCTTGCCCAGTTCCCTGGCAAGTATTTCCACTGTCTTTGGCGCACAAAACCCTGACTGGCAGCGCCCCATTCCCGCCCTGGTCCTGCGCTTGATGCCGTCCAGTGTGGTCGCGCCTAAAGGCCTGTGGATGGCATCCATAATCTCGCCCTCCGTTACCACTTCGCATCGGCACACCACATTAGCATATGCGGGATTCTTCTTAATCAACTCCTGCCGTTCCTCGAAGGATGCCTCCGCCACATTGGGAATCCCCTTTCTCACTGCCACAAAGTCCTCCTTCTTTCCCATGGGATAAATCCCCTGCACCAGCTGTGCCACATACTCCCCGATTGCCGGTGAACTGGAAAGCCCCGGGGATTCAATTCCCGCCACATCGATAAAGCCCGGCGCCCCTTCCACTTCCTTTATAATAAATTCATGCCCCGTCCAGTGCGCCCTCAGCCCCGTAAATGACGTAATGATTTGACGGACAGGCATCTGCGGCACGCTGAGTGCAGCCCGCTTTAATAAATCCTCCAGCCCCTCCTGTGTCGTCTGGGTATTTTCCTTATCCTCAATGTCCACAGCCGTAGGCCCGGTCAGCAAATTCCCATGGACGGTAGGCGTAATCAGCACGCCTTTGCCATAAATCGTAGGAAGCTGGAAAATCGTACTCGTCACATAGTCCCCCACCTTTTTATCCATCAGGCAATATTCCCCTTTCCGGGGGATAATCCGAATCTTCTCATCGCTGACCATATTATGGAACTTATCCGCATATACCCCGGCCGCATTAATCACCAGCTTGCTTTCCACCAATCCCTTTGAAGTCTCCAGCAGATAGCCCCCTTCTTTGTGCACAATATTGAGAACCTCTGTGTCAAACCGGAATTTCACCCCATTTTCACAGGCATTCTCCGCCATGGCAATAGTCAGGCCAAAAGGGCATACGATTCCTCCTGTGGGCGCGTACAGCGCCGCTGCCACATCCTTTGTCACATTCGGTTCCAGTCCCCTTATTTCCTCTTTGGAAAGAATCCGAATCCCCGGCACACCGTTCTTCTTCCCCTTCTCCAGCAGCTTCTCCAACTTATCCATGTCCTGCGCATCGAAGCAAAGCACCAAAGACCCATTGCGTTTAAAGGGAAAATCCAAATCCCTTGATAGTTGCTCCATCATGGCATTGCCCCTTACATTCATCTTGGCCATCATCGATCCAGGCTCACTGTCAAAACCCGCATGGACAATGCCGCTGTTCGCCTTGGATGTGCCTTCGCACACATCGCTGTTCCTGTCAAGAACCAACGTATCGTACTGATATCTGGACAGTTCCCTTGCGATAGCACTTCCTGTAACCCCTGCACCAATAATTACAATATCAAACATTTTTTACTCCGTTTCTGCGCGGCTTTTGTGGCCCGGCATTTCCGGGGCTTTACGCATGTCAAGTTTGTGGGTGCCGCACAGACACAAATTTGACCTTCCTTCCACTCATACTCTAAATCGATCAGAGAATGGCTTTTCCCTCACTCGTGTGCCGGACGTCCGTCAGCTTGCTGACACATTTCATTTTGACACCCGAATCCTATAAGGCAAAAAAGAGTACAAAAAACAACCTGGCTAGATGCCACTGTTTCTGTACTCCATTTCTCCAAATCAGTATTTAATTAGATATAGCATAGCACAGTCTCACCGTATGTGCAATATACTGATTTTACATTTTGTTTTTATTATTTTATCGTAACAGTTCAGTCTTCGGATTCCCTGCCGCTGAATCTGCCCACTGCAAATTATATAAACCAAAGTTCCTGCTTTGTCGTGGATATTGCCATCGCCCCGGCTTTTAAGGCCTGCATCACATCTTCCTTATCATCGATCATGCCTCCCGCAATCACCGGTATCCGCTGTGCCCTCACGATACGGGCGATAATCTTAGGCATAATTCCCGGAAGTATCTCGATACAATCCGGCTTCGTCACCGCGCTCTGTTTGCGGATGTTCTCCAGGGAACGGGAGTCCAGCACGAAAAAACGGTATACCGCATACAGCCCCAGTTCTTTTGCCCGGTTGACCTGGGCTGTCTTGGTGGATATGATTCCGTCAGCCCTGGTCATGTTTCTGATATAGTCCACCGCAATCTCCCTGCCATCAAAGCCCGACACCAGATCCAGATGTACCATGGCAACCCTCCCCTGTTCCTTTACCCGGTCTACAATCGAGGCTATATTACAAATATCCCCAAACAAGATGAAAATAATACGGCTGTCCGATTCAAAGCTCTTCTCCAGGCTCTTCACATCCTTGACCGTAGCAATCACCGGACAGTCTTCCACAATTTCCCTGAAACTATTACCCATAATGACGCCCTCTCCCTTCTTTGCCCTCCTGATGCCGTCCGCCGGCTTATGCAAAGCCCATCTGCACCCTTTCCCCTTTTATCCAAATACAATCTGCCAAAGCAGGCTTTTATATATTTCAAAATACATCCAGCCGAATGTCTTTGGCAAAGGTATACGAAATAACCTCTCCCTGTTTTGTTGACATATATCCCTTTTCCCTATGGGAATAGTTGGAAATTTCCACCGAGCCGAAATCGGCAAATTTCTCATATACCCGTTCGAGCACTGCCAGTTCCTGCCCGGAAAGAACCCCCTTAGGGATTTCACTGTCAGCTATCACCTGATGCCTTTCGTAGCCATTATCAAATTCCACCTCGATATGGGCGATATTATCCGCGGACATCATCCCAAACAAAAGGTCATAGTTCTTGGGTACCGGCCCGTATGGAAGATGCACATATCTGGCACCGGACATTGAAATACCATTCTCCTGATAAAAAACCAAATCCGAATAATTCAGCAGTTTCAGCAGCTTCACCTTCAGCAGCCCGGCACTTTTCTTTGCAAAAAACAAGACCATTGCACAGAATTTTTCATAATCAAAAGTCTTGAATCCATTTTCGATAGATGGCATTTCGCCAAAAAACAGGTTTACAATCTTATTGCTCCCGCGATATTGGGAATCCTGCTCCAGCTTATCTACCGTTTTCAGCAGTTTCGCTTTCTGATTGTCATCCAGCATCACTTCATTTTCTGTCAGATAAATTCTCATATTCTCCGGATTCTTCAGGAACAGGAGCAGGCTGTTATGAGCCTTATCCTGTATCGAACCGTTCTCATACCTGTGAACCGTTTTATCCCCCCAGTTAAGGAGCTTAGAAAAACTCCTCTGGCTAAAGCCATACTGCTCCCTTATTTTCTTGATTTCATCCGGAAACAAAAGCTTATGTCTCCTGCGGTATTCATTATACGCCTTTACCAATGTGGCATTATCCAGTTCTTCACAAAAGAATTCCTCTCCGCATTCTGCGCATACCAGAATCTGCGCATCCACCTCTATCCTTTCCCCGCATACTTCATAAATTTCTTTTTTATCGGTTACCCTCGTATCGGCACATCTTCCGCATGCTTCACAATATTTCATCATTGACGCCACCTCCTTATTCCTAAGCAAAATAATCCTCATGAAATCCAATGCATTTAAGAACCTCTTCTCCATTCTCCTGCACAATTTTCACTTTTACATAGAACTGTATGCCATCAATATTTTTCTTAAATTCCCATATATCACCCGGCCTGGCTGCATCATAGTCCTCTTTGGGGCCTCTATAATAATCGCCAATAGCCAGCCCCAAAATCTCATCTTTCGCATCGGAAACTGTAAGGCTATACTGTGCTAATGCCTGCATATTCTTTCTTCTGGGAACAAAATCATATTTCCCCGCCGATACAAGTATTTTTACCCTTTCGAGAAAAGCTGTCAATTGAGGAAACGGCAGCCTTCCCCAAGCTGACCCCATTTCGGAAACGGCCTTCTGTCCGGAAATTGGTCTCAATTCGGAAACTGTTTTTGGTTCAGGAATTGATTTCGATTCTTTTGTATTTGCCTGATTGCCCACTAAAATACCTCCATATATTTACATTATAACTGCCAGTTCCTAAATGTCAACAAAAATGCGGTCATATGACCGCATTTTCGTAACATTTCAGACTGCAACTGCGCAGTTAGCAGCCAATGAATTGGAACAGCATTCAGTTTCCAGCCTCTTCTTCTGCCAGCACCGCCTCCACCAATAAACGCCGCTCTGGCTTGTCGCTATAGCAGGTAGAAAGCACGAGAATCCTATCCCCTTCCGATATTTCCGCCCCCTCCCGGAAATTTCCCTGGCATCTTCTCACATCTGCCAGATGTCTCCAGACCTCTGCATTTTTTGTAAAATCATATTCATAAGTTAAAAGGGCATCGGAAAAGTCTATGGCAGCAAAAATTTCATAGGTCAGTATTTTCTCCGGCGTATAAATCATTATTTTGTCGTTTTGCAGGAAGAAGTCCTCATCCTCAAATTCATGAAGGTCGCTGAACATCCCTCCGTTTTTTAAATTATGCCCATACAAAACAGTGAGCGAATCCGTAAAGTCACGCTGATTGACCGGCTGGGAATAAATAACCCCGGGAAAACCTTCCGACAAATCCACCTGATGGTCCAGGTAATAATTATCATAAGGGTCCTTGGCATCGCCCTTTTGCAGGACGGGATAATCTATCCCGGTTCCCGGAACGGTAATCCAGGCATAAATATCCTCATTCTGTATTTGCAATCGGTCAAAGTCCACCCCTGCCCTGCCGGGCGTATCGCCGTTTCCCGCACCGTCAGCCATGAAACCGGAAGAACCCGGTATATCCGCAGTATCTTCTGTACTTCCGGTATCCTCCGCGTTCTCCGTATCCCCTGTTGTTCTTGTGCCCCCTGCCTTTCCCATATCTCCTGCGCTTTCAGCCCAAAGGGCGGCCATTACAACCGCCCCTACAAAAGCAAGGGTAAAAAGGGCTGACAGGATTTGCCTTTTTCCAAACCTCATCTCTCTTTATTCTCCTGTCTTCGGACTCTTTCGTTTGCCAGCGTCATTATCTTTTTCTATAGCAGCATCGGGACTCCCGCTATCTCCCGCTTTCATCACGGCGGCAGATGTTTCCTGCCCACTGCTGTTATGGCTGTTATGGCCGTTATCGTCATTATCGCCAGGTACACTATCGTTATCAAGACTATTATTTTGGTCGTCATCTTCAATATCCGATGATGCTTTTTCGATGACCACCACATAATCAGAAGCATGGGAGAAAGACAGGCTGATATTTCCGTCTTCCCCAATCTCCCCAGCATCTCTATATACCAGTTTTCCGGCACTGTCATAGTAGTACAGTTTCCCCGTGCTGCCGCTATGCTCACTGCCCAGGTTCACGGTAAGATCCGCCCGGAATCCGAATTCCCCGTCATGGATAAGGGAAATCTGGGTGGCGGGTTTCCCTTCCGCCAGTGAATCCACAATAGTTGGCGGAATAACATCTGTATCCACTATCACTTCCAGGTCAATGTCCCTTAGGTTTGTCGCATTTACATCATTCCCTCCAATGGACCAGCTATAAGCCCCCATGTCAAGGACGATATTCACCTCTTTCCCTTGGATAGCTTCCAGCACCTCCTTAGGCACTATTGTAGCCTTTCGCATATCCACATGGATGGTTTCTCCGCTCCCCCCTTGTTCTATATCCGCTATGATTTTCTCAATTTCTTTTTCCGAAAGAGTCCCATCCGACGGTTCTTGTTCCACTCCGTCTTTCGGCTTTGCATCTGCCACAAGGAATTCCTTATCTTCGGTGATCGTTACAATTTCCCCTTTGCCGTGGCCTTCCCAAAGGATATCAATATATTTTTCATTTTCCACAGGCAGTGTAAAATCAGACCCTTTATCAACAATTACATATTCCGTCTCCTCATTAGGGTATTTCAGGATAACCACACAATTATCGTACTGTGCCTGGATATTGACTTTTTTATATCTTGCGATATCTATGCCCCATCCCTTTTTCCATCCGGATAAAGTAAGGCCTTCCATATGCTTTAGTTCTTTTAATGATTCTTCAATTTCTTCCAGGGCAGCAGCATAGGAAAGGTTTTCACCATCCAAAAGCATTAATTTTGTGTCGGAAACAAACTTCCCATCTTCTCCCCTATAAGTATAGGATACATCTGCCGTAGTCTTCCCCTTGTATACAGCCGTTATATTCAAGCTTCCCATCTCATGGGTTATTGTTTCGTTTCCATCAATATTGGGCAAAGCCCATTTTTCAAATTCCATCCCTTCAGGCGCTTTTGGCCCTTCCAAATTTGCCAGGGCATCCTTAAGAACAGTTCCTTTTTTATACGACTTTGGAATCACTTTGGAAACCTCATTCCCATTTTCATCCAAATACTTCATATTCCACGCTATCACACAGTCATTGTATTCCGCCTCTACGCCCACATAACCAGTCTCCGCTACCTGTGCTGTCTCGTCATAAGAAGCGTCCAGCTTAAATCCGGCAAAGAATTCTTCACTCCCATCTTCCGGCAGCTGAAGGGAGTCCAGCATATCTTTATAAGTTGCGTCCGGATCCACAAATTGCGGCGTTATAATCGTTTTTACCCCTTCCTCTTTTGTAATATAGGTAAGGACCACATTGACACAGACCTTATCATAATAGGCATAAAGATAGTAGTGAAGACCCTTGTTGTTCCCGAAATAGAACTCTTTATCTCCATCAAATTCCGGCCCGCCCCAGCCCTCTGTGCATGTTACATTTACGTTTTTCTCTGCCGGCAATGACGGCCATACGCCAAGTTCCTTTAAGGAAGCCCTTCTTCCAACATTTTTTACCGGCTCGTAATCCATCAGATAGCCATACTGATAACTGCCATCTTCTTGAAGCACTAATCCGTAAATCGTAAAATAAACATCTTTTACATCTTCTCTGTAAGTATCGTCACTTTTTACCCTGTAATACCATGGACAAGACTCCCCCCAATCCGCCTTGAAATCCGATAAATAAGCATAATGTCCCTTTGTATCCGACACAGTCAAATCGGTGAGCATCCATTCGCATGGATAGGTGTTATAGTTAATGGGAACAGAACCAATATACTCTTTTGTATCTGAATGATAATCCAGATATATTCTGGCGGAATCAGAAACATTGGATGCCTGGGGGTAGAAAGAAGCAGATGCCATAGAAGATGGATTCTTCTCATCTACTTTCACTTTCATAGTCACTGTATCCCCCGGCTGTACCCATTGCCCATTTTTATCAATTGTAATGCTCTCAATGACAGGATCTTCATTGTCCTCCACATATCCCTCCGGGTCCACTGTAAAATACCAGG
>Ga0137297_10803_pt1 | contig 21110 bp, 24 predicted proteins | sample RamsorincwithD2O_FD_97191 | JGI IMG/M metagenome (GOLD analysis project Ga0137297, IMG submission 97191) | Mouse cecal microbial communities from Vienna, Austria - Mucin amended with D2O | ecosystem: Host-associated > Mammals > Digestive system > Large intestine > Cecum | place: Austria: Vienna... | reverse complement strand
AGGGAGGATTAACGATATGGGGACGAAGAAACAAGCGCGAATTATTGCACAGCTAGCTCACTTGATCACAAACAGAAGTGAACGGCTAAGTAACCAAGACAGTCTCTCAACTAGTGTCAGCATTAAGCTTACGCAAGAAATTAGGACTTACTGCTTTTTGATTCGAGTATTTCAGGAAAATTAATTCGAGGGAGATTTTGAAAATGAATAGGGATAAATTGATTGACAATATTTTGACAGTATTCATGCTTTTAGGGATTTGCTGCATTCTAGATGCGATATTCTTAGCCATCGTTCTCTTTGCACCTTTAGGAAGGTAAGTGGCGATGAAACATTTGAATTGGGCTGCAATTTTATTGGTTGGCTGGGCGTTTTACTTTCAAATTTTCATGATTGTAGCGATTAAACGGCTGATTGAATTTTTGAGCGTTAACACAGTTTTATCGGTTTTGGGAACATTGCTGCTCAGCACCATTTTAGGTAGCACCCTGATGTTATTGATTATTCAAAACGAAAGTGGGGAATAGAGAAAATACAATGAAAACGAAACCGACAGAAATTTATAGTGCTCATGACTGGTGGAAGCAAACGGGAAGAAAAACAGTTGCTGATTATTTAGAAAGTGCTGTTGCAGGTTATGAACTCTATGTGATTGAAGTTGAAGGCAATAGTTTTTTAGCGCTTTTACTAGATGATTTAGATGATGTGACTAATCGAAAATTCAAAAAGTTAAAAGCTACTTCGTTACTTTCAGCAAATTGTTTTCAATCTGAATTACTGGCTAATTTTACGCTAGGACTTCTTGCTAAATGTGGTGTAGACACTAAAAGGTTAAAGATTAGTAAGTTGTCAAAGTATTAGCAGGAGCTTATTCTCAAGCAAGTACAAAATGTAAAAATTATCTTTCAAAATATTTTGACGAGACGCTTTTGGATAAAATTAAGAAAATTGAAGGTGAGTATATGGAATTTAAAGAACAAGAACGGAACTCGCTTGAATTAGTTAGCCAAATTTTAAAAGATAGTCCATTCAATGGCTGGGTAATCGTAGCACAGTCTCCAGAAGAACAAGATATGATTTCAATCACTTCTGGTGGTAAGGGAATTTCACATGGCGCATTAGTGAATGGACTTTATGATTCAGCAAACCGTTTTGCACAATTAAATTTTAAGAGTGAAATTACTAAGACTGATTTTATTTTGACAATGGCGGAAGCGATGGGAGTCTCGATGGTTAATTTGAGATCAACTATTGAGAAAAAACTACAAAATATTTAGGGGGCTTGTTACAAATGCAAGAAAGTAATGCATCACAATTGGGGTATCAAATTGAAAACTCGAATAATGGTTTTGCTCAAATAACAAATACTGAAAGTCAGGCTGTCTTTGTTCCTAGTGAACTGTCAGAGAGCTATAAAGCTTTGTCTCCTGAGGAACGGCAATGGTGGCTTGGAATTGAACGAAAGGTTGATAATAACCGGCGTGACTATATTATCCGTTTTGGCACAATTCTAAAAGAAATTAAAGACAAAACTAGTCGTCAAGGAAATCGTGATAAAGACAAGATTACATTTGAGCGATGGATTAAGGCTCATCATGTTTCAAAGGGGAATGCCTATAACGCTATTAACATTGCGCAAGCATATTATCGAATTAAAGCACAGAATGATCCGGATGAAGAGCTGATGCTTGATAATTACCTAAGCCTTCCTAAAATGGCCCAATTAGCAATCGCAACCGGAAAGGCTGATCCGGAACAGGAAAAATATTTGTTGCACGCAACTGTAGAAGCTCGTAGTTCACGAATTTGGCAGGAAATGGCTAAGTCAATTAGTAAGAAAAACGAACTTGCTAAAAGTCAATCTGACAAGATTCAAAAGCTCAATTCTGAAAATCAGCGTTTAGCTAACCGCTTAGCAGATGTTGAAAACTCTCGGGCCGAAATTATGAATGAGCTGAATGATTTACGAGAAGGAAAAAGGCACTTAGAAATGCAACTGGAGGAGCAAAAAAACAAGGAGCCGGAATTGGTTGAAGTTGCACCTGATGATTATGATGAATTAAAGGCTGATAAAGAAGAAGCTGAAAGCTTACTTGCTGATCGGGAAGAAAAACTCAAAAAAAGTTAAAGCAGAGTTAAAAGCTGCTCAAGAATCAGGACAACAGGTTGATGATCTTGCTAGACAAGTTAACGACTTAATTCAAAAAAATAATGCGTTGCGGACACAGATTAAGCAACAAGAATCAGTGGAAAGTAAACATGACGAAGCTTTTAAGCGTGTTTCATCATTTTCATCTGAAATGTTAGCAAATCTAGTAAAAGATTTTGACCTGATGCAAGTTTTACCTGAAACCAAATTTTTAAGTCAGAAGGATTTAGCCCAGACTGATTTAGTAAAACTAGCAGAAATGTTTGAAAGCAAGGGATCAGAAATTCGTGAAAAACTATTAGCTACTCATGATAGTAAACAAGTAATTGATGGTGAATTTAAGGAGGCTTAAGGGGGAGAATAAAGAGATGATGTACGTGAAAGGAAGATTTGTTAACGCTAATGGGCTTGAAAGAAGGCCTTGGTATTTTGCGGTTTCCTCGAATAAATTACGGGATTTTAAGTTGGCCATGCAGCTTTATAAGAAAAAGTCGGTTTTAGTAATGGTTAGCGATCGACGGAAATATGTAAGGATAGCTCAAGTTGAACCTAAAATCATCAAAACACTTCCTAATAGTGGGAAATGTGTAGGTAATTTAATTGCTATCTTAAAAGCAAGTAACGGGCGGCCAATCGAATTATTTAAGTTAGTGCAGAGTTTTCCGGACGACTTAAAAAACATTACGGTTGCTGAAATTGCAGCTCTTCATTTGCCAAGTCTAAATCGTAAACTTGACCCTAATGTTCACCACCTTCCTAAATGAGGCTAGAGGCAATGATTTATCGTAGACGATTAACCCGAGCAGAACTACGCCAATGAGCTAATCATAAGATGATTAGTGGATCTTGGAATGACGGGGAAGAAAATGAACACGAAACACAACTAAAAAACAGAAAAAATACTGGTCGATGGATAACACCTATTTTAGGCACCTTTGTGTTGACCTTATTTATTTTTTTGCTTTTTTGGAATTTGTATCACTTTTTTCAGTGACTAAGGGGACAAAATTTATGAGTTATAAGGAAAAATCAAATCATGATTAGAAAAAAATTGCCACCAAAACGGTCGATATATCGACGGGAGTTAAGGAAAAAAGCATTACCTAAAAATATTTTGTATACCATGCTGTTGGCGTTTTTAATCTTGATTCTATTGGTATTCTTACTGCTATTTGCAGCAATGATTAAGATCATTTTGACTTAAACGGAGGAAATTGAAGTTATGAAAGAAATTAAATTGCGGAAATATAATCAAGGCCTAAATCAGTTTTTTTATTCAACTAGGTTAGAAGGGGAAAACGAACTGCGATTTAACTTTTCTCCTTTTGATGAGGGAAGTTCATGGATTGCAAATGGCCCACTTTCCAAAATTATGATGTACACGGGAGTTAATGATCAAAACGGGAAGAAAATTTATGAAGGCGATATTGTTCAAATAATTCATGATCAAAAACCTGTTATAAAGCAAACTGTCAGATTTAATCACGGCAAATTTATTCCAGTATGCGATTACAGGTCGACGGAATTAAGAATCGTTGGTAATGTTTTTAGCTTAAAAAATGATGGTGAACCATAGGTAAAGAAGGTGAGAAAAAATTGAAATACAAATTAAAATTTCAATTTGATGGTTATAAAGGCTACGCTGTAATCAATTTACTCAAAGAAGAAAGCCTTGATGAATTGAAGCATGATTTAGATCTAGGAAAATATCTTTTGAATGCCGAAGAAAGTACTTTAGAGTTTTCAACCTTTCAAAAATATAACGAAAAGCGATATCGCCTAGTCCTTTATAAAAATAAAGATACACGCTTAACAATTGAAGGTACCTTCAATAGTACTCATGACTTGGGAATGAATTTAGTTGAAGCAGAATTACTGCAATTGAAAGAACAAAAACCTGTGATGCAGGCTCAACAACTTAGTTTTCTGTAAGTGATTCGATGCTAAGTAATAGATTAAGTGGGGGTAAATTTTTAATGAATAGATATGATCCAGGATTATTGCATCGTCGTAGAGTGATTACTTTTGGTGTATTAACGGTAGCCGTCATATTGCTTATAACGGGTTTTCTCTACGGAATTGGAGTGCTTCATCGAAGTAGTACAAGAACGCAACAAGCAGCTCTTAAAAGCAATGAACCGGTGGTAGTAATGTACTACTCTAAAACGTGTCCAGATTGTAAGAAAGTAGCGATTGATGTTCATAAAAATGCTTGGGAAGTAACGGCAACTCAAGCCACGATTGGTAAGTTGATGCCATCACCATATCGCCATAAGAATTTATATTTACAATGGCAAAATAATGAAGATAAAAAGCTGTTTAAGCAAAACAATGTTAATTCAGTACCAACATTTATGGTTTATCGCAATGGGAAACCACAACCGATTGCTAATGCGAATGGAATTGATATTTATCAATACTCAGGTACTAATAAGCAGGTAATTGCTAACATCTACCATTACTTACAAATAAATAAACCGACAGAAAAGCAGCAGGGGGTAACTAATGAATAAAAGAAAATGGCGAAAAAAGATCCAATTCTGGATTGATAAGTATGGAAAAAGATTTGCTAAATTTAAGGCTTGGTATGATGACCATGCAATGCAACGTAAATTAATTATTAGTGGCACACTCTTTTTAACAATGGTAGGACTACTCATTGGTACACGAGTTGCACCAAGCAAATCGCGCTTTGCCGATACTCCATTAAATACAGCAGAGAGTTTTGGTAATGATAGTAATGCCACAATAGCATTAACTTCCCGTAAATATAATGCTAAGCAACAATTCCTGGTTGCGCGTTTTAAGGTGGCACCACAATCTGGTCAATATATCGATCCTAAAAATATTAAATTTAAGGTTCGTACATTAACAAAACAAGATGCTTCTTATCAAGTTATTCCGCTTGTTAATAATAACTTTGTAGTAGTTATTGATAACTTGCCGAAAGGATACAAAGCAATTCAGCTAGAAGCCATTAATAAGCAAGGAGACAGTTCGCAAATTACTTATGATGCTTCTTCTAGTATTGATCCGGAATCTTTAAGTTCTAGTGATAGCGAACTTTCATCATCAAGCAGTGGGAATGGCCAGACCGGAGCAGGCAAAAACAGTTACAAATTTGTCATTAATGAAGATAAAAAATTTGTTGATAATCATTTAACTAGACAAACCCAAAAAGAATATGCAGTTCAATCATTGCAAGAATCAATCAAGTTAATGAATAGAGAAATTCGAAAAGAAAAAGGAGCTTTGACTACCTATCAGAAACAATTAGCTGCAGATCAAGCAGCAATTTCTCAAGCAAAGAATAATCAACAATATCAAGTCGATAAAGATAGTAATTCTGATAATATTCAGCAAGCTCAAGCAGATATTGCGACCCAAAAGCAGAATATTAAGAACGTAAATAAGGTAATCAAACAAAGTAAATTACAAATTAAACTTTATCAAAAACAAATTGATGATATTCAAGCTGGTAAGTATAAGTTCCCGGCAAAGGTTGCAACTAAGAAGATGGAATAAGGGGTAGTAATAATATGAGTTTTAGCAATATAAAATCGTTCATTAAAGAGAATTGGGCTGCGTTTGTGACTTTTCTTTTAGGCTTTGGGCAATTATATCTGTTTATTTGCTTTGTTCAACAAATAGCTCGTTTGTCAAAACACTCTGACAAGGTGAATAACACTTTTTTGATGATACTTGGTGGTAGCTGGCTTTTTACTTTAGCAATTTCTATTCCTTCTAAAACAGGAAGTAGTCCATTAATATATCCTGAAACTCTAAGAAAGTGTCAAGATGTTGTAAAAGAATGGCGATAAATATTTCAAAATTACAGGAATTGCTGAATTCTATAAGCAGCATGCAAAAAACTTACAAAAAGACGCAGTAGTAATTATTCTTCCAAACTTATGGCAACAAGATAATTCTGTAAGACTACAAAGCCGAATTATTGATGATAGCTTGTTGCACTGCGAAGTATTGGATTTAGGAGTTAAATATTGGCAAGAGATTTGGAAAGATCATCTAAGTCCAAACTGGATTGAAAATTTAGAAGGAATAGAAGCCATTATAAAACAACCTAAGCAACCGAAAACAATTGACTTAAAAATTGAACCTAAATATTTTGAAGCTCAAGAAAAAGGAAACAAGAATTTTGAAATTAGAAAAAATGATCGTGGATATCAAGTAGGAGATTTACTTTTCCTTCATGAATACGAAGATAGTCAATATACTGGTAGGCTCTTAGTACGAAAAGTTACTTATATTACATCTTATAAGCAAAAAGAAGGATATGTAGTTTTAGGAACAAAACGACTGGCAAGTGAAAATGAAGAACAGAAAAATGGTTCCAACGCAGTTAAGAGATAGCCTGCTAGCAAATGCAATTGATCAAAAGAACTCTTGTGTCCATGTTCTTAGTAAAAACAAACAAATTCCATTTGTAGTTGATGCCATTGATAATAAAACGAATATGCAGGTTCAATTGGGGACGCTCAATAACTCTTAAACCATAAAATTTAGAGATAAATATATCTAAAAAAGCCAGTCGATCGTAGGCTGGCTTTAGTTATAACTAATACAAAAATAAGGTGATTTAGATTTGGGCAAGCTTAAAATTTTGGCGAAACTTTGAAAAACATTAACAATAAATATACTACAAACAATGATGCTTTTTGTAGATTTGTGTGATGCAAAAGCGCATTTTTCTGGGTGTCAAATAGTCGGCAGACGAGAAAATTGGGGTAACACAAGAAAACCCCGCCACTGGCGGGTACCCGGCTTGCCGGGTATCGTTTTCCCTTATGCTCATTAATTAGACTAGCACCTAAATTTTATGGTTTAAGAGTTAGACTGCCACTCAAAAGAAAGGACATGATTTTATGAAGAAGATAGATGGCGAAACACTTCAACATTTTAGATTAGATAATATTCAAGTTAACAAGGTGCAGAGAGAGATAAAGAAATATAACATGACCAAAGCAGAATTTTATCGCATGGTGGTCGATGATTATTTTAAAAATAAAACTGTTGCGAATTTAACTCCAGAATATATAGATACGTTGAAGCAATTAATTGAAATTCTAAACGTAATTGGTGAACAACAAAAACGTATTAAACGATCAGTTAATTATTGTGAAGATCATTTACGGATCTTTTTTGATGAATACGATGGTGATGGTGAGGAGGAAAACTAACATGACAAGAACTACTTTAAGAATGACAAAATCCACCGAAAGTAAAATTAATTATTTTGAAGCTAAACTTGAAAATAATCCTGCCTTAATTAAAAATATTCCATCCTCAAATAATGGCCTGATTAATATGCTATTAAATGATTATCTTACTTTAATAATTAATGCTTGGAATAAAAGTCCTCGAAAAAGGTACGAAACTATTTATCAAGAATTTTCAACGACACATGACACAAAACTAAATAATTTAATTAAGCATGAACAAAAACAGATGAATCGAATTAATGAAATTCTATATTTGTTAATGGCAACTAATCAAGCAGTCGTCCGAGTTGATAAAGATGATTGGAAAAACATGCAATCAATGTTTGAATTTGGGACAAGAGAAAATAAAATTTATGCCAAGTTATCACAGATGGTAGAAACAGATAACAAAAAATTATTTCAAAAGGGTAAATAAGTTAATCCTATTTCGGGGGTAATAGAATGACTAAAATGGTGAATATAAAAAACAATAAGGATTTCTACGACAAGTTACATGAGCTAGAGGATTTGGATCCAGATTGGTTTATCCACGTTGGCCAAGAGAGTCGTTTAAATACTTATATTGATGATGGGGATTTAAATACTGCAGTAAAAGATATCATTAAAGAACGAAACTTATTAAAAGAAGTTCGGGACAAGTTGCAAACAGATCCGCAACTATGGAGAAGTGCAGCTAAAAAAGATGCAATTAGATTATTGGTAACTTACTATAAAAGATTCGATTTAAGTAATAAAGAAATTTCGCAAATATTAAATATCCCCGAAAGTACAATTCGTCACGACTATCAGCCATTGAAACCAGGAGAAAAAATACATCCTAAGTTTGAAGTTGAGTTACGTGATCGTTATGGAAAACATTTGAGTCCAAATGAAATTTAATAACGAGTATAAAAATATTAGGAGTGAGTTATGAGTAGTCCAGATATAATTTACACTCAGGAATTTAGAGTTGCTAATGGTACAAGATATTTACAATATACTGAACGAAAAGAAGCAATTAATCCTAGTCCAGAAGATATTGAAATTAGCAATAAAAATTTTCAACAGGATCCAGATTTACCAGAAAACTTTGAAGGTTATCTTGGATATACTGATCGTAAAGCTGCTACGAAAATGGAAGATGACCTTGATGAAAAATTAAAAGGGGATTACCCTACTTTTTCGCAAGGTGTCTATGAATTATCTGAAGAACAGCATCAACAATTAATAAATAATTTAAAAGAGGCTCAAACTAATAAAGCGATGTTATGGGCTGGCGTTATATCTTTTAGTCCAGAATTTTTAACCAAAGCTGGGCTATATGATCCGAAAACGAAAAAGGTAAATCAAAAATTAATTAAGAAAGCAATTCAAAATGCGATGCCAAACTTTCTTGCGAACGAAGGATTAGATAATCAAGAAACTTTCTGGTGGGGTGATATTCATTTGAATACAGATCATGTTCATGTCCACTTGGCAATTAGTCAACGCCATAATACACGCCCATTAAAAAATAGAGTTCCTAAGGGAATGTTTAAGAATAAATCGATTCGTTTATTTAAATCTCAAATCCATCATGAATTAGAAAATAAAAAAAGTCGTTCAAGGATGATTGAAATTGAGAAAGCACTTGATGCTACCAAGAAAAAATTAACTAACGGATTAACAAACAATGTAACTATTCAACAAAAAAATTACTTACAGCAAATTGCTAATGCTTTACCGGATTATAAAGATAAAAGAAAATGGCGCTCTTCAAATCATAGTGTTGATTTTAAAGAGGCTAAGCAACTAACAGATCAATTAGTTAATAGTTTATTGCAAACAAGCTTAAATAATGAATATTCAGAATATATAAATCTCTTAAAAGCCAAAGATGCAATTAATCGTAAAAAATATGGTCAAAAAATTAAAGATACGGTTAATCCAGCAGATAAAAAATTAAGAGAGTATCTTGCTAATCGAGTTTATAATTTACTAAGGGATAACGAGGAACAATATCAGAAGAATAATAGAAATAAAAAAGGAGACTTAATGGCACAAATTAAGTCACAAGGTCTCACTGAGAATAAGAAATTATTAAATTTAGAAAAGGAAAGATTGAAGAAGCTTGATCCAAAGTCAAAAGAAGCCAAAAGATTAAGAATGCAAATTGGATTAAGAAAGTACTACATTCGACAGATTAATTTAGATGCACAAAAAGAAAGTTTAGATATGAGAATTACTCAATTGAAAGGCGCACCATCAACAGACTTAAATCAATTTTTCCTCAATTCTTTGAATGAACAAAAAGAATTAATTCAATTAAGAAAGTTGCCTCGTTATCGTTTAACTCAAAACCCAAAATTAATGCAACGGTTTAATGAGTTAAAAGACCGTTATGTGGATGTAAATAAAGTCCCGATTAATTTGGTAACTACAAAATCAGTTTTAGCTAGGAAGAAACAGTTGGCTACGGAAATTGCAATGATTCAAAGTAATCCAGATGATCCATCAATTTCTTTAGTGATTCCTAATCCTAATAGTGATTATCGAATAATGAACGCAACTGCTTATTATAAGAACTTAGAAAATATTTTAGATGTAAAATTACAAATTCATAAAAATAATCAAGCATATCAAAATGATTTAGCTAGACGCAATGAACTTAACCGGCCGCTTTTCGCTGACCTTAAGAAAAAATATGAGTTTGCTCAAAATAGTGAATTAATTGATTCTGAGTTGGAACATCAATTGACTTATATTAATAATAATCAAAAGAAATACCAAAAAAATTCAAAGTATCAAGGAATAATTAACAATAATTTGAGTCGGCTTTTAGGTCAAATTAATCAAGATGGTCGGAAACGAGTTCTTGCGTTAAGAAAGCATTTAAACGATGAAGATGATATTGAAAGAGAGGACCGTGAATTAGAACGAGAGGAAATTTATGAACGATAGCTAAGTTAGTGCCAAATATTAATTATTACTGGCGAAATTTGTTCCTATAAAAAATATCAGTTTACTAAATAAATAGATTAATCTTTAGGGAGACTATTGAAATTATGGACAATGAATATGATATTGGGTTAATTACTAACTTAACCAGTAACGTTGCAACGGGCGTTATTATAGGTACTAATGAACCATTTCAGATAAAAATGCGAGAAGAGGTTAAACAATCTTTAAGTCGATACATGGTTGTGGCCATAAATTTAGATCATACTGATTTTATTTACCAGATGAGGTGATACTTTGGGGAGTGAATTACAAAATGAAAAGAAAATGATATTATATAAATAGAGGTGAGACACTATGATACAAGCAGTTACAACCAAGGATTTTAGAAAATCTTTTAAAAAATATGCCGATGATGTGGCAAATTATAACGAAGCAATTATTGTTGCTCGTCCAGAACAAAAGAATGTTGTTGTAATATCAGAAAAAGAATATAACTCTTGGCAAGAGACTAACTATCTCTTAAAGAGCAAAGCAAATCAGGAAGCTTTAGCTCATTCTATTAATCAGCTAGATGATTCTACTAAACATCATTTTTTAACTCCGGAAGAATTTGAGAGGAATGGTGTATGGGGTAACGAATAAAGAAATACAAATAGTTCAACTTAAGTACCATTATGATAAATAGATACAAGTTTAAAGCTAATCTAGGTGATTGGCTTTTTTCTTTTGGCGAAAGTTGTGTGAAGAATATCTTAGATTAGATTTGAGAAAACGATTTAAGTCTTTAAGCCAAGAAAGGAAATTACAATGGAAATTTGGGTTGATCATTATTATGCAGATCATTTAAAGGAGGGTGTAATGCTATACGCTCCATATATTCAAAGTGGCGCATATGATATAGAAGAAGTACAAAAAATTAATGATATTGCAGATAGATTAGTTGGATTGCAGTTTTTATTTGAAGATGCCTATAGAGAACGTACTGGAGAAGAATTGAGTGTAGACTTACCTGATCAAATTAAGCGATTAACAGATTTGCTGATTTTTACCACTACCGATAATAAGCAAATTTTTATACCTTCAAAAAGAAATTTTGCTATTAATTCCGAATCAACGTTAAAGCTTATTAATTATATGATGAAGGAAGAGCTCTCAGTTGACTTTAATGAAGGATATCAGTACGGCTTTATTGATCTTTATGGTGCTCGAGAAGATCGTTGTGGTAAGGACTATAAAAAATATGGAAAACTGGTACAAAAATTAGCTGGATCGAATTTAACGAAACTTAATAGTGGAATTGAAAGCATGGTTGATGATGCAATTGAACTTTCAAAATAGCCTTGGAAATAGCTTTGCCCAAATTTGAACGAAGTGAATGGAAAAATAAAGTCAGCTTAACGGCTGGCTTTTTCTTTTGGCGTAAGATTGATTTTTCATCATCTCAGTTACTTTGAATGCAAAAAGTAACTGAGGTGGCAATTATGACCGAATATGAAAGTAAGAACGGAATGGTAACTGATGATGCAATAAAAAAATATTTGCAAGATAACGAGTATCAGTTAACTAAGGACCCTCAAGAAGCGTTATATATTTTACGTGATGGAAGTCTGATTTCAGGCAACTATGAGTATGGGTCACGGACAGAAGATCATCGTATGATTGAAGGACTTATTTCAGAAGGTAAAGAGCTTTATACTGGTGATCCAGAAAAGTTCTGGGGTGCATTACATGCTAAAACAGGATTGATTAGGGTCGTTCCGGAAACTCAGGAAGCCTTAATCGGAGTTAATCAGTCTTTATCACAGACCCAAAGAGAATTGATAAAGCGATTGGACTATCAAGTAGACGAATATGTTAAAATGCCAGAAATTAAGCTAAATCAGCGTAAAACAGTACTTGATATGTATGAACTTGGTGAAGTCCTAGCAAGAACAGAGCAGCAAGAGGGCGACTATAAGGGTACTTACGTTGCTTTTGATAAAGAAAATGGCACTTACTTTGGTCTAGATAATCGTGATGGTAAATTAAAAGAACCAATTGAATATCATAGCTATGAGGAAGCTAAACGTGCAATTGATAACGGTGAAAGTTTAAAAGCTTCTCTTGAATTAACACAAGAGGTTAGAGAGCGGAATACTTTGACTGCTAAAGCTAACCAGTTGTTGAACGTAACATTAAATGATCCTGAGAGTTTTGAACGAACGGTGAATCGAATGGGAATACTCAGAGCGCACGGTAATGAATTCAATCAAAATGGCAATCAATTGTTGCTGGCTGACCATCAGTTTGGGACTGTCTATGCGCCCGCGAGCGAGTACCAAAAGGATAATTCATTAAGTAAGATTAATTTTCAAGAATTACATGGAACTAAGATCTTTGTACCAAAAATCAAAAAAGGAATTATAGAGTTAAATCCGGCTACAGTTTATGCTGTTGAAGAAATTGGTAAAAAACATCCTGAATTGATGGAAAATGCTTTAACGATTGCTCAGAAAAATAATTCTTTCTTAAAACAACCAGTTACGGATCGGATAAGACAGACAAATAAGGTGCTAGTATTAACAAATCAACGGCTAGATAATCCTAAGGCTGCTTTATCGCTCCATATTGCCAGATATTTGACCACTTCTTCTACTGGCTTGAAAGAAGAATTTAAGCTTAGAAATGATGAAAAAGAATTGTTTAAGCAACTACCAGTTAATGATAGGCAAAAAATCTTTAACGAAGCACAAAAATTAAGTCGTAAGTTGAACTTAAGAGTAAAAAGAGAGTTTGTCAAAGAAAAAGAGAATAATCAAAATAAGCAATTGAATAGGACAACAACTAAGTCACGTGAACGATAGTTGGCAAAAGATAAAATGAAGCAAGCCCCCTTATATGATGGAATTACACACAACATATAAGGGGGCTTTTTAATGTCTAAAGATGAAATTAAACATCCTTTGGCAACCCTAATGAAGCAAAAGTATGGGGTTACTAAACAAAGCAGTTTGAGATTAAAATCTGATGATTCACTATTTGTTGTTTTCCGAAAAATTGCGAACTATATCTATAAAAATGGAGAATGGAATGATCAAGATTATGCAGATGCTATTAAATCCTACTTGGAAAATACTGACAGAGGTAATACTGACAAAAGAGAAATTGCAAGCATAGTAAAAGATCCTGGTGGCCAACAAGTACTAAGAACAAATCGAAATACATATACAATCAATTATGAAGATAAAAATAGTAAAAAACTTTATTTCATTCTTGATCAAGATGATAAATCTTGGAACCATCAGGGGGATAATTATTATAAAGTCTATGACCCCAATGTTACTTGGGTAATTGGAAATCAAAATTATACATTAGGGTATGGTAAGCTCCTTAACGATTTAATGCAGGAATGGCAGAGTACTAAGCAAGGAGTTCCGCTTGATGAGTTTAAAGCTCAACTTTACCGATTAACGTCTCATGAATATGCTAAAAAGAGTTGGCAAACTCAGTTTCAAGAGACAGCTTTAGGTAATGAAACAAATCAAATTAATCGTTTTATTAAAAATTACCTTGAAAAGACTTATAACATTGTGCGGCAGCAACGCTACGAAAGAGATTTAGATAAACAAACTCATGCTAAATCTTGGGAAACTAAAAAGAATATTGATAAAGACACTCAACAAATTATGGATAGAAGCAGTCTTCATCAATATTTTAGTAAGATTGAATTGGATAACGATGTTGATTTGAAAGCATTTGGTTATTTTGAAGATGAAGTAAAGCGCTTAATGAATCATATGCCATTAGCAAATGACAAAAATATTTTACGTTTACGTAAACTGGGTAATCATCGAGCGCTTGGTATGTATGTGCCCTCATTAGATACAATCGTTTTAGAATTTAGGAAGCAAAGCGAAGTACGTAAAGACTCAAGCGGTGATACGGTTGGAATTAGCTCATTTATTCATGAGTATGGTCATTATCTTGATTATCATTTAAGCAAGTGGCCTTTATCATTAGAAAATAATTTCAAACCACTGATTGCACAATATACAAAAAATTTAGCAAATTCCAATCTGTCTGATAGTAAAGTTGAATACTTAACTACGCCAACAGAAGTATTTGCACGAGGCTTTGAATTATGGTCCTATGAAAGTGCTAAGTTACGTGGAAATTTAATTGGTCAAGAAAAAGAATATAATGCTAAAACAGGAGCTATCGAATATCAAGCTTTTGATAGTAGTTTAAGAGAACGATTGTTTAACTATTTTGATCAAATTCCACAGTTAAAGGAAGTTAAGCCAGAACTAGCAATTGATACGTCACGATTTGAAAAAGTAAAGCCGTTAGAAACAAAAGAAGATTTAAGTGATGCGCATGTGCTTAAAGATTTCTCGGTTAAGGCTCTGCAGCGATGGACGGATAATCCAGAGAAGTTAGAACAATTGATTAGTGTTACGGGGACTTCAATGCAAATGAATAATCCTAATCGCTTATTAGCATTAGATCAATTGCAGTTGGAGAAATTGCCTACAATGGTACCGGCACAAGAACTTAAACAGTTGAAGATAACGCCGGATCAAGGAATTCATAAAGTACGTGGATTTGTGCAAAAATTAAATAAACATTGGATATCATCTGAAATGTATAGTTTGCCTGATTTGTTAAAGCAAGCAAAGGGTGACTTAGAATTAACAAATCAATTAAAAGCATTAGACAAACCGCAAAAACAGTATAATCAAGAAAAAGTTACAAAACTTTTAGATCAAACTAGCCTAAAATTCAAGGATAGTGATAATACAATTACTAAAGCATTCAAGCGCGCTGAAAGATACATCTTGCTTGATTCACTAAGCGGACAAGTTAATCGACGGCCGTTTCGCTTTACTAACGAGGAGCGTGAATTACTAAATAAAGTCGTTCCTGAGTTATTAAAAGTTATGTATTTACGAATAACCGAAGCAGCTAGTAAAGAAGAAAAGAATTTGCAAATGAAACTTCAACCAACAATATCTAAGAATATTAGTTTGCCGCTTAACAGATCCAAGACAATTAAACGTTAAACAAGTATAATTAAGAAAAAAGAGTAGAGGAAGTTATATGATGAGTGATGAATTAGCTGAAGTAGAATACTTTCGTTACGGTGTGGCCCAGGTGAATCTAATTCCTAGTGGTCGGAAGATTAAAGTGATTATCCCAGATGAGAAAGCTGATAATATTGAAATTGGCGGAATTTATAGCATTAGTGATGATTATCAAACACTAGATTGCTAAGTAAAGATGATTATTCGATGCAACTTGTTAGAAGACGACAGTAATAGGCTGTCGTTTTTTTGTTTTACGTTTTTTGTTGATTTGGTTTACAATTATGTAAATTGTGATAAAATATATTTAGTATCAAGGATGAGAGGTGAGGTTAACTTGAATAATTTTCAAAAGGCGATTTTTTTATTACAGAATATTGATAAGATTAAGCAACTTAATGGTAAAGGAATGACCCTTACTGAATTCTCTAAAATAACTGATGTTTCGCGGCCAACGTTGTATAAATACATTCAACATCCAGAAACAATGAGTAGTTCGTTTGTAAATAAAGCGGCCATGCTCTACGACAAGGTTGTTAAATTTCAAGATATTCTTGATACAGTTCAGCATGAAGATAAACAATTTAAGACTGCCAGGCAGGAATTGATTAAGCTTTTAGAGTCTAATGTAGCTAATATTGAAGTTTCAGATTACACAAGAGCAATTGCAACAGTAATTATTAGTGACTTAAAAGAAGAAAATTCAAGTCTGCTAAAAGCGTTAAGTAAGCAATTACCATTTAAACCAAATTTAAATGATAATTTGTCAAAATAGTATTTACAAATTCGTAAATGGTGTTAAAATAAAATCGTAAATAATTTAATACAATGACTTTAAGAAGTTGGGGGATTATAGATTATGAATAGTAAAAAGAAAATTGTTACATTAGCAGGAGTTAGTTTGGTTGCTACTGCAGGAGTGGTTGCTTCAACAAATGAGGTGAAAGCTGATACAACTTCTGATAATGCTCAGGCTGTAGCAACGTCACAAACAGCTGACCAACAAGCACAAGCTAAGGTTGATCAAGCACAAAGTAATGTTAATTCAGCCATCCAAGCCACTAGCGCAGCCCAATCACAACTAGATAGTGCTAATGCGGCTAACAGTGCAGCACAAGCTGATGCTAACAGTCAACAAGCGATTGTTAATGATGCTCAAGCTAAAGTTGATGCTGCTACAAGTTCAGTAAGTACTGCGCAAGATGCTGAAACAAAGGCACAACAGAACGCGGATCAAGCTACGTCAGCTAATATTCAAAAGGCACAAGATGTTATTGCTAATCAAGAAGCTCAAATCAGTAAAGATACTGATGCTATCAATGATGCTAACAAAGCCGTTAGTGATGCACAGAGCACAGTTGATGCAGCACAAAAGAAAGTTAATGATGCAACTACTGCTCGTGACAATCAGCAAAAGAATGTTGAAGTTGCTAGTGATGCAGTTAAGAATGCTCAAGCTATTCTTGACAACAGTGATCAGGCTAAAAAGCAAGCCCAAGATGCTTTGAACCAGGCTAACCAAAAAGTTGCTGATGCTACTACTGCTGTTAATAACAAGCAAACTGATGTTAACAATGCAGCAGAAGCTAAGAAAAACGCAGACGAGGCATTGAAGAACGCCAATGATGCACAAACTTCTGCACAAAAGGATAAGGATGCTGAGCAAGCAATTGCTGATGAGGCAAGTGTAGCATTAGCTGATGCAAATACTGCAGTAAAGGACGCTCAAGCTAAGGTAGATGCAATCAACGACAAGTTAGCAAACTTTAATACTATTACTTTGCCTGCTGGATATAAGGAAGCTATTACTGGACTTATTAAAGGAGAAGATAGTTCAAACGCTTTAACTACGCTAGGTCAAAATGGACTAAGAAATAATCAATATAAATCTAATAAAAATGATCAAAAGATTACGGTTGATTACAACAACTTAACAGAAGCTCAACGACAAGAATTATCTATTTTTGCCACAGGCTTAATTAATCAAATTCAATCACAAATGGGTACACCTAAAACAAGTGTTTCACCTAAATCTGTAGAGTTTGCTAATAAAGTGGTTAAGGAAGCTTACAACGATCCTTCTTGGGATGGATTTGGGCCTCATATGATTGATGGTAAGAGTCATAATATTGATGGCTTGCAAAAAGTAAGCAAAGAAATGAATGGAAATAGTGTATCAGAAAACATGAGTAGTTCTATTCATAATTATACTTATGATGATTCAGGCAATATCGTATCAGGAGAAAATGCACCACAAACGATGGATTCTTTGAAGCGTGCTTTATATGATGACATTGTAGGTATGATGTTTGATGATGCAGATTCTGGCTGGGGACATGCTTTAACTTTTATTAATTTCGGGGAAAAGGATTGGAGTATCCAGTCTATTGACAATGAAACAATGGGTGTAGCATTTGATAAATATGGCTATTCTCACTTTGATTTTACTGGTGCAACAAGTACAAATGGCTTTGGAGATAATAAATTTACGGTTCCATCAAATGATGAATTGATTTCAGAACTTTCTTCTGCAAATACTGTTTTACAATCTACCAAAACAGATCAAGCATCAAAGCAAAAGGCTAATGACGATGCTCAAAACGCTTTATTTTCTGCTAATCAAGTACTCGTAGCAGCTCAAAATGATGTTAAAGATAAAACAGCTACTGCTCAAAAGGCTAGTGACAACTTAACTACAGCTCAAAATGCTTTAGCTACTCTGCAAAATCAATTAAGCGCTGATCAAGCTAACCAAAAGCAAGCTAAAACTACTTTTGATTCGTTTGATGCTGATCTTGCAACAAAGCAAGCAAACCTTCAAAAGGCCACTGATAGTCTAAAAGCTGAACAAGGACGTTTAGCAATTGCTCAAGCTGATTTAGATAATGCGAATAAGGCTTTAAGTGATGCTAATAACAATTTAGCTCAAAAGAAACAAGTAGTTGAAAATGATAAGGAAGCCCTTAAAGCTGATAATGATAAACTAGTTCAACTACAGAATAACCTTAGTGACTTACAAAACGCTCCTAAGTTATTAGCTGCTGCTAAGGAACAAGTTGCGACTGCTCAAAAGGCTTTAGCCGATGCACAAGAAGCTTACAATGTAGCTAACGATAAATTAACTAGCCTTAAGCAGACTGTTGCTGGCACTGCAACAAATGTTTCTGAGGCACAACAAGCCCTTGCAAAAGCAAAGAATAATGAAGATGCTGCTAAAGAAGCATTGAATCAAGCACAACAAGCAATAACTGAATTACGGCAAAAAGAAGCACTCGCTAAGCAGGTTGCTGAGGAACAAGCTAAATTAGCCGCTGAAAAGGAAGCTAAAGATAATGGCTACCATATCGAAAATAACCAAGTTGTTGACGCTAAAGGTAATAGTGTCAATGGCTGGACAGTTAAGGGTAACCAAATTGTTAGCCCAACTAATGCTAATGTAGATCCTGCTGTTTCTGTAACAACCAATGTCAGTGTTGATAGCAAGGGTCAAGTACAACCACAAACTAGTGTTACTGCTAATAGTGTTAAGACTGTAGTTGCAACTGAATCAGCAAGTCCAGTATCAATTGCTACTGTGCAAACTCGCGAACAATACAAGCAACAATTGAAGAGCAATAATCAATTACCACAAACTGGTAACGATAACAATGCTATTCTTTCACTTACTGGAGTAGCACTTGCGGCAATGTTGAGTTTGTTCGGTATTAAGAAACGTGAATACTAATTTGCCAAAAATTAAATAGATACAAAAATGCTCAGCTTGGAAAACCGGTTGAGCATTTTTTTGATATTAAGTACGCAGTGTAGTATATTTTAAGTTGCTTGATAAGCTGCAGAATTAACCAACTTATGATCTTTGACCATAGAACAATTGAACTACTCCCACTTAGCTAAACCTACGGTTTAATGCTTGAAGTGGGAGATTCTGGAAACATCGCATACTTACCCTACTGATTCTGAACGAACCTTCAAGCAGAGGTTACGACTATTAACCAAGGCTCGTCCCGAGCCTAACTTTATCTATCGGATAGCTAATCCTTTTTGCAAGATGACTTGTGCAGCGTTAATATCACGATCTAAATGTTTACCACAGTTTGGGCAATCCCACTCACGTACCGCTAACCATTCCGATTTATTCAATCCTAACCGATGATTATTCTTCCCACAATTAGCACAAATTTGGCTAGTATATGACGGATTGACCTGAATAAGCTTTTTACCGTACCAGTCACACTTATATTGCAATATATCTACTAATTTTGACCAGCTAGCGTTAGCGATTGCTCTAGCTAAATGGTGATTCTTCATCATTCCCTTAGTATTAAGTTTTTCCAACACAATGATGTCGTACTTTTTGACCAATTTAGTAGTGAATTTTTGTAGCTGATCCAACCGTTGGTTGGCAATCTTTTGCCGATACTTTGCCACCATAATACGAGCTTTCTGATAATTCTTAAAATCGTCTAATTGCCGTGGAACTAACACTTTATTATGATGATCCCAGGCGATTTCCTGCTGGGCCTTTAAGAACCGACGACTACGCAATTTCTCCCAACGATACAACTTTTTACGGTATTTGTCTTCAAAATGATTGATCGGTTCCTTGCATCCATCTGAAAGATTAAGTAATGACTTAAGTCCTAAATCGCCACCAATATATTTACTTGTTTTAGGAAGAGTTTGGTTTTCGCTTTCCACTAAAACAGTAATGTAATATTGACCAGCAACGTTCAGACGAACAGTGACATTCTTAATTTTACCCATTGGCAATCGACCAGCTCTAAAATAGACGATACCGAGTTTTGGTAACTTTATATGATGGCAATCTAAAACTTTAATATTGCCATTAACGTACTTTGAATTGTAGCTCTGAGAATATTTTCTGGATTTAAATCGAGGGAACTTATTTTGACCTTTAAAAAAGCGTTGAAAAGCATCGGCTAAATTGCGATTAGCACTTTGCAAAGCAGTTGATTCTGCTTGTTTCAACCAAGGATACTCAACCTTAAGTTGTTTCAACAGATTATTCATCCCAAAGGCATTCACAAATTTAGCTTCCGGATTGTTCTTGCGCCGTTCAATTTGCATATTAAGCATTTGATTCCATACAAAACGAACACAACCGAAGGTTTGCCAGAGCTGGTTTCGTTGTGCTGAATTTGGATAGACGCGCATTTTAACGGCTTTTAGAACCATTATTTTCTCCCTTGACTTTCAATATATCGTTTTACAACTTCTAAAGGCGCTCCACTAGTGCTAATTAAGCAATAGCTTTGTGTCCAAAAGGCTGATTTCCAAAGATACTGCTTGATTTCTGGAAATTGTTTTTTGACCATTCTGGAGCTAGACGATTTGTAAGCATTTAAAAATTTAGCCATTTCCGTATGAGGCGTTGCTCTAAACAAAACATGTACGTGGTCCTGATCATGATTCCATTCTTGCAAATTAATGCCATATGCTTGTCCCACAACTACAAAACGATGTTTAAGATATTCAGATATTTCATCGTTAATTACTTTTCGACGATACTTAACCACCATTACCAAATGGTAATTAAGTAAGTATACTGAATGCTGATCTTTTCTAAAAATGGCAAAAATTGACTTCGAGAAAACCGCCCCAGATAATAAGAAAGGAAAATGGGAAGACAAAAAATGGCGTTCGGCTCAAAGCTTCCAGGTATTAGTACGTAAAGATGAAAAACATCTACCTCTAAAAAAAGACGATTATGTTTGGTTT
>Ga0137297_10799_pt1 | contig 21197 bp, 19 predicted proteins | sample RamsorincwithD2O_FD_97191 | JGI IMG/M metagenome (GOLD analysis project Ga0137297, IMG submission 97191) | Mouse cecal microbial communities from Vienna, Austria - Mucin amended with D2O | ecosystem: Host-associated > Mammals > Digestive system > Large intestine > Cecum | place: Austria: Vienna... | reverse complement strand
TTAAATCCTGCCATAGGAGATTTCGTCCGTAAGATCACAGGATTCTATTTTGATTTTCATTGGGTTCAGGAGCATCTTGTGGGATGTGTGATTAACGATCCTCTGGCAGTAGCCTATTTTGCAGACAGAAGCTTGTGCAGAGGGCTTGAAGCCTATGTTCAGGTTGAGACCGGAGGAATTGCCATGGGACAGACCATAGTGGATTCCATGAATTTTTACGGAAGAAGGCCCAATGCCCTTGTTCTGACACAGACAGATCCCTTAGGTTTTTTTCAGATGTTTTACGGCAGGATTTTAAAGGCCGAGATAACATGTCTGGATCTGCTGCCTTCTCTGGTAAAAGCCGGGCCCTTGGGCGCAGACAGTTAAGGCGGCAAAGGTTCAGTTAAAAGGCGGTAAAGGCTCTCGCTCAGGGAAGCAGAGGGCCTGCCCCAAGGCAGCCGTCAAAAATTGATTAAAAATGGAGGACAACATGGAAAAGAAAAAGAAGATTACACCCTATCAGCTGTGTCTGGTGGCCATGGCGGTGGGGATTAATGTGGCAGGGGGGCAGCTGGCCCTTATGCTTCGGTTGCCGATCTATCTGGACAGCGTGGGAACGATTTTCATAGGAGCTTTTTTAGGGCCCTGGTTCGGCATACTGCCCAACCTTTTAAGCGGGATTATTATGGGGATGACCACAGATATCTACTCCCTGTATTTCGCCCCGGCAGGGATGGTCATCGGCTTTATGACAGGGCTTGTGTGGAAAAAATGGCCGCCAAGAAAGGGGCATTCCTTTTTAAAAGGCAGGCTTTGGCTTTCTGCTCTGGCAGTAGCTATTCCCGGCACGTTCATAAGCTCCGTGATCTCTGCCGCAGTGTTTGGAGGGATCACGTCATCGGGCTCCACGATCCTGGTGCAGCTTCTGGCCAAGACCCCTCTGGGCATGACGGCCAGTATTTTTGTGGTACAGATTCTTACAGATTATGGGGACAGGGTGATAAGCATGGCTTTGGTGGCATATGCTTTACAGACACTGCCCTTTGCCCTTAAGGAACGAATTATGGAAAAATAGAGAGGAGACTTTGGACATGGGAGTGCCCAAGGAGCGTTACAGCACAATCACCGGTAAGAACGAAAGGGAGATCTGTCTTCTGAAGGGCTTTCCCTGTGCATGGGGGAAATGTGCTTTCTGCGATTATATCGAGGATAACGGCAGGGACGAGGAGGCCATGGCGGAAGTGAATAGGCAGGTCCTTAACCAGGTAACAGGTGAATTTGGGGTACTGGAGGTGATCAATTCCGGGAGCTGCTTTGAACTGCCGGAGAGAACCTTAGAAGACATCAGCCGGGTCATAAAAGAGAAGAACATAAAGAAGCTGTTTTTCGAGTCCCACTGGATGTACCGGAAGCATCTGGCGGCCATGAGGGAACGGATGCAGGTTCCCATTGTCTTTAAGATCGGGGTGGAGACTTTTGACCGGGAGTTCAGGGAGGGGGTCTTAAAGAAGCATGCAGATTTTAAAGACCCTCAGGAGGTGGCCCGATATTTTGATTCCCCCTGCCTTATGGTGGGAATTAAGGGGCAGACAAGGGATATGATTGCCAGGGATATCACATACCTGAAACAGTATTTTAACCTTGGGACAGTGAACGTGTACAATAATAATACTACGCCCATTAAACGTGATGAGGAGCTGGTTGCATGGTTTATGAAGGAGTATGCATGGCTTCTGGATGATCCGGCTGTGGAGGTGCTCTATGAGATTACGGATTTCGGCGTGGGATGACAGAGAAAAGGCAGCTTGGACAGGGAAGGAGGAAATGACATGGAAGGCGTGAAGGTAAGGAATCTGATTATAGGAAAGGGAAGGCCCAAGATCTGTGTGCCCATTGTGGGGGTTACCCAGGAGGACATTATGAGGGATGCCGAACAGGTGTGCAGACTTCCGGCAGACCTGGTTGAGTGGCGGGCAGACTGGTATGAGGATGTGTCCGATTTGACAAAGGTTCTGGAAACGTCAGGGAAGCTTAAGGAGAGCCTTGGGGAGCTCCCTCTTTTATTCACCTTTCGGACGGCGAAGGAAGGCGGGGAAAAATCCCTTGAGGAGGGGGACTACATAAGACTTAATCAGACAGTGATCGAAAGTGGCTGTGTGGATCTTTTGGATATTGAACTCTTCACCGGAGACCAGGCCGTGGCAGCCCTCATTGAGTCTGCTCACAAGCATCAGGTGAAGGTGATTGTGTCAAGCCATGATTTCAGAAAGACTCCTTCCCGGGACACGATTCTCGGGCGCCTAAAAAAGATGCAGGAGCTGGGGGCCGATATTCCCAAGATCGCAGTGATGCCTCAGACCAGAGATGATGTGCTGGCTCTTTTAGCGGCAACCCTGGAGATGAGCGAACGGTATGCCAAGGGGCCTATTATTACCATGTCCATGTCAGGGGCAGGGGTGGTGAGCCGCCTTGCAGGGGAGACTTTCGGCTCTGCCGTAACCTACGGTTCGGCAGGGCAGCAGTCGGCTCCGGGGCAGATACCCGTGGAGGAGCTGGCAAATATATTGAACATGATCCACAAAAGCCAGGGAGATCAGTAGGCGCGGCTCTGCTCCAACCGGCAGAGAAGATCAAATAGCGCTTTCATCTCCCGGTTTACCCACTTGTCCTTGTGATGGAGGATTTGACGCTTGACGGTGATATGGAAGGAGTCAACAGGCAGTTTGACCATAGTTCCCTCTTCCAGGTCCTTAGCAAGAGTGTATTCCGGCAAAAAGGTAATGCCTATATTGTCACGGACCATATTCAGAATCAAGTCCGTATTGTTGGACTCAAAAAGAGGGGAGATCTTCCTGTTTTGAAGACCGAGGATATAGTCGAGAACCCGGCGGTAGCTGGCGTCTTTTTCCGTGAGGATGAAGGTGTGGGAGAAAAGCTGGTCTAAGGTAAAGGTCTTCTGCTTTGCCAGAGGATGTTCTGCAGAGGCGGCAAACATGGTTTCCTCAGAGGCCTCGAGAACCGAAAGCCATCGCACATCGTGGATGGGCTCATCCAAAAGATACACCACATCAAGATCATTGTTGTTTAACATATCAAGCAAAACCGTAGGGGTGTCTGTGGTTACGCTGATGCGTACCATGGGATACTGCCTATGGTATTCTTTTATCACCCCGGGAAAAACACAGGAGCACAGAGAATCGATGGTGCCTATACGCAGGGCCCCTGTAAGCACAAGGCTTTCTTCCACAGATTCCCTGGCTTTTGAAAGGTCCATGAGCACGCGGTTTGCATGTTCGTAGAAGAGCCTTCCGTGATTGGTAAGGCTTATTTTTTTTCCCAGGCGGTCAAAGAGACGGACATGAAGCTCCTCCTCCAGATGCTTAATCTGTATCGTCACCGCTGCCTGAGAATAGCCTAAGTGCTTAGCAGCCTTGGAAAAACTGCTACAGTCCGCTACGGATACAAAGGTGGCCAGTTCCTGAAATTCCATAAAAGCTCTCCTTCGCAGATATAAAAATATTTAAAGGTTTTTATAAAAATCATTTGATTTACTTAATTTAAAACTTATTTTATAATAAACCTATTGGAATAGCAAGGGCAATTTTTCTGAAAACAAAAGAGGAGAAGGGAAATGGAAAGAGATCATGTGAAATACTGCACCTATTTGCAGATTTTGGAGGAGGAGCTGATTCCAGCCATGGGGTGCACGGAACCCATTGCCTTGGCATATGGTGCTGCCAAGGCCAGGGAGGTTTTGGAGGAGCTTCCCGACAGGGTTTTGGTACAGGTAAGCGGGAGTATTATTAAAAATGTAAAAAGCGTCATTGTTCCCAACACCGACCATCTCAAAGGGATTCCGGCGGCTGTAGCGGCGGGGATTGTGGCTGGCCAACCGGAGCGGCAGCTGGAGGTCATCGCCACAGTGTCACGGCAGGAAATTCAGAAGATGAAGGAATTTTTAGACACCACAAAGATCCAGATGGAGCATATTGATTACGGGCCGGTGTTTGATCTGATTATTACGGTGTTTAAAGGCTCTTCCTATGCCAAGGTACGGATCACGGACTTTCACACCAATATTATCCTTATAGAAAAGGACGGACAGATACTTCTTGAGAAGGAAGCAGCAGCCGGCAGTGACAAGGAAGTCAGGGCGGACAGGAGCCTTTTGGACATGGAAAGTATCTGGGACTTTGCCATGACCGTGGACGTGGAGGATGTGAGAGAGGTGCTGGAGCGTCAGATTCGGTGCAACACAGCCATCGCCAGTGAGGGGCTCAGAGGCAGATACGGCGCCTGTATGGGAAGAACCCTTTTGAAGGTCTACGGGGATGATATCCGGATCCGGGCCAAGGCCAAGGCTGCCGCCGGCTCCGATGCCAGGATGAACGGATGTGAAATGCCTGTGGTGATTAATTCCGGAAGCGGCAACCAGGGAATTACTGCCTCCGTGCCGGTGATTGAGTATGCAGAGGAGCTGAACTCAGGGGAGGAGAAGCTTTTCCGTGCATTGGTTCTCTCCAATCTGACGGCCATCCATCAAAAGACCTGGATCGGTACCTTGTCTGCCTTCTGCGGTGTGGTCAGCGCCGGTGCGGCGGCCGGGGCAGGAATCGCATATCTGAGAGGCGGCGGGTACAGGGAAGTGATTCACACCATAGTCAATTCTCTTGCCATTGTATCCGGTATTTTCTGTGATGGAGCCAAGGCCTCCTGTGCGGCAAAGATCGCGGCCTCCGTGGACGCGGCCATCCTTGGCTATGAGATGTATTGTCAGGGCCAGGAGTTTGAAGGGGGAGACGGCATTGTCATGAAGGACGTGGAGGCCACCATCCGCAGTATCGGATATATCGGCAGAGAGGGAATGAGAGATACCAATGAAAAGATCATAAACATGATGATGGAGGAGTAGGCTATGGGATTTAATGAGAAGGTACATGCATATATTGCGGCAAAATATTACGTTTATCTCACGGAATGCTTTGGAGAGAGAGGACGAAGGGCGTTTATCCACGGAACCCAGTACTATGCCATGCAGAGAGGCAGGCGCATGGCTCAGAGGGCTATCCGGGATGGGGAGGAGCTTACCCAGGCTTCCTACAACTATTACGGGGAATGGACGGGGACAGACGAGATCAAGGCTTTGGGATGCCAGAGCCAGACGGAAGTTACACCGGAGGGATTTCTGAAAATTACCTGGTGTCCCTGGTATACACAGTTTAAGGAGATGGGCCTTAAGGAGGCAGGGATAGAGTACTGCCGCTATCTGGATGCCGCCATTTCCAGAGGATTTAATCCTGAGCTCAACTATGTGGTGGATCAGACCCTTCACACCGCGGACTGCTGCATTCACCGCTTAGCGTCAGGGGAGATTACGGAGGGAGCAAAGAGAGGAAAGAACCCGGAAGGGCTAAGGAGCTTCGAGTACCACTGCGCCCATTCTTACTGGGCTTACCGTGAAGTGGCGGAGGCTGTCTTTAAGAGCCGGGGAGCAGAGGTGGGAGAGAAGGTGCTGAAGGATTTTGCAGAGGACTACGGCCAGGACATGGCAGACACTCTCCTGGGATACCGGTATACGAATTTTAATGTGTGCGACTAGTTAAAACCTTGCGGCGGTTCTTGCAGTGTGTTATGATAAGGTGGTTAAATTTACAGACAGGAAAGTAAAATCATGACAAGAATAAGACACAGGGCTGCAGGAACCGTCGGTGATCAGGCGGGCTCAGGGAACATATTTTCAGGCAAGAGAAGGCAGATATTATTCTGCCTGCTTTTGCTTTTCTTTTTTTTCTGGTTTTTGTGTCTGGCCGTGGGAAGTGTTGCGGTCTCCTTCGCGGATATGGCAGAGATCATTATGGGGGAGGGGAAAGAGAGTTATAAAAATATTCTCCTCCACATCCGTCTTCCCAGGACCGCCGCCTGTGCCCTGGCAGGGGGCGGGCTGGCTGTGGCAGGGGTTGTGATTCAGAACGTTCTCCAGAATCCCCTTGCCGGTCCCAATATTATCGGAGTCAATGCGGGAGCCGGCTTTGGGGTGGTGTTGTGCACGTATCTCTTTCCTCTGTCCTACCAATGGATTCCCGGAGCTGCCTTTGGAGGGGCTCTGTGTGCCATGGTCTTTATCTATGTCCTGGCGAAAAAGACAGGAGCTTCCAAGACCACCCTTGTCCTGGCGGGAGTGTCGGTGAACAGCCTCTTAAATGCGGCGTCAGACATGGTTCATACCTTTGGTAACGACACCATCACCAGCACCTACAGCTTCCGCTTGGGCGGGTTTTCTTCTGTCAGCGTGTCGGTTCTGGTTCCGGCGGGGATTCTTATAGGAACCGCTCTGTGCCTTATTTTCCTCCTAAGCAATGAACTGGAGATTCTATCTTTAGGGGAGCAGGTGGCTTCCTCTCTGGGGATGAACACCGGGTTCTTCCGTTTTCTGTTTCTCGTTCTGGCGGCAGTGCTTTCCGGAGCCAGCGTCAGTTTTGCCGGCCTTCTTGGCTTTGTGGGCCTCATTGCCCCCCATATGGCCAGGCGGATGGTGGGGGAGGAGTGCAGGTATCTGCTGCCGTTTTCGGCTCTTTTCGGGGCCTGCTTTGTGATGCTGTGCGACTTGGGAGCCAGGACCTTGTGGTCTCCCTACGAGATTCCCACTGGGATCATTCTGTCCTTTGTAGGTGCGCCTTTCTTTTTATCTCTTTTGTTCCGTCAGAGAAGGAGGAGAAGCCATGATTAGCTGTAAGGATCTCTGTGCCGGATACGGGAAGCGGCAAATCTTAAGGCAGATTACCTGGAAGGGAGAGCCGGGGGCCTTCACGGTGATTGCCGGGCCTAACGGGTGCGGGAAAAGCACATTTTTAAAATCCTTTATGGGGCAGACCACCATCATGGGCGGGGAGCTGTATCTGGAAGATGCACCGATGTCTTCCTGGAGTGCAAGAAGGAAAGCCAGGCAACTGGCCTATGTGCCTCAGAACAGAAGCGATGTAAGCCTTGCCGTGTCGAGAATGGTGCTTCACGGCCGGTTTCCCTATGTAGAATATCCGAGACATTACACCTCGGAGGATTATGATAAGGTGGAGTGGGCCCTGGAAAAAATGGGAATAAAGGATCTGGGGGACCGCCTTTTGTCGGATCTGTCCGGCGGGGAGAGGCAGAAGGCCTACCTGGCAATGGCCCTGGCCCAGGATACCTCCATTCTTCTTCTGGACGAACCCACCACCTATCTGGATATTTCCTGTCAGCTGGAGCTTATGGAACTGTTAAAGGGCCTGGCGGCGGAGGGAAGGGCGGTTATAGCCGTTCTCCATGACTTAAACCATTGCCTGGAATACGGGGATCAGATGGTTCTTATGGACAAGGGAGCCATGGCGGCATGGGGAACGCCGGAGCAGGTTCTTGCCGGAGGCAGGCTGGAGGAGGTGTTCGGCTTAAAGGTTCATGGAAGGACATGGGAGGATGGAAAGAGATATTACTGGTTTGAGAGAAAGGTTTAAGTTTCCTAATCGCCTGGGGTATGATATAATTTGTATCATCTTGTAGATAAAATCTGGTATGGAGGGCTAACAATGAACGTACATTTTCAGGAGTGCTGGGAGAAGACAAGATATGAGTCGGATCACGTCATAAGTCTTGGAGGGCAGGAGATCCCTTATCACACGGTTTGCGAGGACAATTTCTTTTATAATGAAGAGGGAAAAGCCGTGGCAACCATCTATTCCTACGGATATTTCCGCAGTGATGTAAAAGACCCTGGGGCCAGGCCTGTGATGTTTGCCTACAATGGAGGGCCAGGCTCGGCCAGCCTGTGGCTTCATCTGGGCCTGGTGGGACCAAGGAGGGTGAAGCTGGAGGATGAGATCCATCTGCCTACGGTGCCTCCCTTTGAGCTGGAGGATAACCCTAACTGCCTTCTTGATCTCTGTGATATTGTTGTGGTGGACATGGTCGGGACCGGTCTGGGAAGGCTGTTTGATGAGGGGGCCAAAGAACAGTTCTACGGCTCTGATGCGGATATCCGCCAGCTGGCCATGTTCATCGATGGGTGGCTTACAAGATATGACCGCCATAACAGCCCGGTGATCCTGGCTGGGGAAAGTTATGGAACCGGCAGGTCTGCTCTGCTTGCGGCTGAGCTTTTAGGCGGAGGGCCGGAGAATCAGGATACATTAGGAATCTCTGTCAGCGGAATTCTTCTGCTGGGAAGCTATTTTTATCAGCCTACGTCCTTCTCTGAGGTGGCTCTAAATCTTCCTTCCATGGCTGCCACCAACTGGTACCACAATCCGGAAGGAAAGCCGTCTCTTACGGAATTTGTCAGACAGGCCTATGAATTTACGGGGAACCAGTATCTGCCGGCGTTCTACCTGGGGGACGAGGCGGAGGAAGAGAGAAAGTCAGGAGTAATCAAGCAAATGGCATATTTTACCGGCCTTGAAAAGGATTATCTGGAGCAGAACTGGCTGGATATTCCCATGCGGGACTACATGAAGCTGCTGTTGAAGGACAGCCACAAGGTGGCAGGATTCTACGACAGCCGCTATGTATGGCCGGATCTTCCCGGGATTGCCGATGCCAATGTGATTGCAGACGACCCGGCTATGGGGCAGTATACGCCGGCATATCAGGCAGGATTTGCTCTTTTGCGGAAGGAACTGAATATTCAGGTGGAGCGGCGCAGTAAGGGGCTGGCCCACGGCGTCAATACCCAGTGGGATAGAACCTTTAAAAGGAGTCCGGGACAGGCTCTTGCAGGGGCCATGAGAAGAAATAAAAGCCTTCAGGTATTTTTCGCATCAGGCCTCTTTGACCTGTGCACCACTGCCGGCAATGCCCGTTTCCTGGCAAGGCACAATAAACTGGATCCTGAGAGAATCATGATAGGAGAGTATCCTTCCGGCCACATGGCATATCTGGGTGAAGAGAGTGCAAAGCTCCTGGGAGACGACTTGAGAAAATTTGTGATCAAGTCCATAAGCTAAGGAAATCTTTATGAGAGTTACATTTGTTTTTCACAGCTGTTTTGTGGTGGAGCTGGAGAGAACCGTCCTTATTTTCGATTATTACGGGGAGGGAACCCTGCCAAAGCTTCCGAAAGATAAGAAAATTTATTTTCTGGCCAGCCACGGCCACAGAGATCATTTTGATAAAAAAATTTTTAAGTGCCGCAAAGAGCTTCCTCTGGCAGAGTACATTCTGTCCTGGGATATCCGGCTGACACCTGATGAGGAGCGGCCCTGGATTCACAAGGTGAAAAGGGACGAGGAGCTTGTGATGGGCCCTATAGCCATAAGAACCCTTAAATCCACGGATAAAGGTGTGGCATTTCAGGTGAAGGCAGAGGAGGTCTCCATCTATCACGCTGGCGATCTAAACTGGTGGCACTGGGAAGGGGAGGACAAAGGCTGGAACAACAATATGGCGGCCAATTATAAAAGGGAGATCCACAAGATAGAAGGACAGCATTTTGATCTGGCTTTTGTGGTTCTGGATCCCAGGCTTGGCGGCGCCTATGACTGGGGGATGAACTATTTTCTGGAGCACACAGACAATGACCATGTGTTCCCCATGCACTGCTGGCAGGACTATCAGGTCGGCAGCCGCTTTTTGGAAGCCAGGGCCGAAACATACGGGCCAGACGGCCTGGATATATTCCACAGTCCGGAATATCCGGGGCAGGTGTGGGAGTTTGCTCCTGGCGAATCATAAAACCCTCTTTCCAACCTATATTTTATATGGTATAATGTCGACAGGTGTGCATCCCCCGGATGGAGCATGTGCAAAGCACATGGTATAATGTGGACAGACATGATACCCGCGCCGGTTTGGTGTCGCGGGACAAAGGAGATTTAAAATTATGAAATGGAATCGGGTATTATTAAAGTTAAGCGGAGAAGCTCTTGCCGGTCCCAAGAAGTCGGGTTTTGACGAGGACACAGTAAAAGAGGTGGCCCGGCAGGTGAAGATATCGGTGGACGCCGGAGTGGAAGTGGGAATTGTCATTGGAGGCGGCAATTTCTGGAGAGGCCGCACCAGCAATGCCATAGACCGCACCAAGGCGGATCAGATCGGTATGCTGGCCACGGTGATGAACTGCATCTATGTGTCGGAGATTTTCCGCAATGCAGGGATGAAGACTGAGATTCTCACCCCCTTTGCCTGTGGAACCATGACCAAGCTGTTCTCCAAGGATCTTGCCAACAAGTACCTTGGTCAGGGACGGGTGGTATTCTTTGCAGGAGGCACCGGCCATCCCTATTTTTCGACGGATACAGGCATTACCTTGAGGGCCGTGGAGATGGAGGCCGATGTGATTCTTCTGGCAAAGTCCGTGGATGGAGTCTATGACAGCGATCCGGCGGTGAACCCGGACGCCAGAAGGTATGAGACCATAAGCATCGAAGAGGTGATAGAAAAGAAGCTGGCTGTGGTGGATCTGACAGCGTCCATTATGTGTATGGAGCACAAGATGCCTATGGCAGTCTTTGATTTAAATGAACCCGGCGCTATTGCGGACGCCATGCAGGGAAAGATAAACGGTACCATTGTTACCGTATAAAGAACATGGATAATGAAGGAGGAAGTCATGCAGGAGAAATTAAATTTATACGAGGAAAAGATGAATAAGTCTCTGGATGCGCTGCAGAGCGAATATGGTTCTATCCGGGCAGGAAGGGCGAATCCCCACGTGCTGGACAAGATCAGGGTGGATTACTACGGAACACCTACTCCCATTCAGCAGGTAGGCAATATCTCCGTACCGGAGGCCCGCATGATCGTGATCCAGCCATGGGAGAAGAGCCTTCTTAAAGCCATTGAGAAAGCCATTCTCACATCTGACTTAGGAATCAATCCCACCAATGACGGCACTATGATCCGTCTGGTTTTTCCGGAGCTTACGGAGGAGCGCAGAAAGGTGCTGGCAAAGGATGTGAAGAAGAAGGGGGATGCCGCAAAGGTGGCTATCCGCAATATCCGCAGAGATGCCAACGAGACATTTAAGAAGATGGAGAAGGCCGGAGAGATGTCGGAGGATGATCTGGAGCTGGCCAACAACAAGATCCAGAAGCTGACGGACAAGATGATCGAGAAGGTGGACAAGGCTGTGGAGGCCAAGACAAAAGAGATTCTTACAGTATAAGAGACAGGGGGCGGGGAGTACAGATACCTGCCCCTTCTGTGCGTGAGAGAAGCAGGAGGCACTGGATGAGTTTAGAGAACATGGTGATACCGGAGCATGTGGCTGTAATTCTTGATGGCAACGGGCGCTGGGCCAAAAAAAGGGGAATCCCAAGGGCCATGGGACACAAGGCAGGGTGCGAGACCTTGGAAAAGATGGTGAGGGTGGCATCAGATACGGGGATTAAGTATTTTACGGTGTACGGATTCTCCACAGAGAACTGGAAGCGGTCCACAGAGGAGGTGGGAGCTCTGATGCAGCTGTTCCGCTACTACATGGTCCGTCTTTTAAAGATTGCTTCGGCCAACAATGTGCGGGTGAAGATGATAGGAGAAAAGGGCCGTTTTGCTCCGGATATTATAAAGGGCATCAATGACCTGGAGGAGGGGACAAAGGACAACACAGGCATGACCTTTATCATAGCCATAAACTACGGGGGAAGAGACGAGATCCTGCGTGCCGCCCGCAGACTGGCCATGGACTGCCAGAAATCAGGAAAAGACGTGTCTGACGTGTCTGAGGAGGTGTTTGCCTCCTACCTGGATACGGCGGGAATCCCGGATCCGGATCTAATGATCCGTACCAGCGGGGAGCTGCGGCTGTCCAACTATCTTTTATGGCAGCTGGCCTACTCGGAATTCTATATTACGGATTGTTTATGGCCTGATTTCAATAAGGAAGAATTAGAAAAAGCCATCATTGCGTATAATAGCAGAGAACGCAGATTTGGCGGCAGAGTAAATGCGTAAAGGGGGGAATCTGTATGTTTACGACCCGGTTGATCAGCGGAATTATTTTGGTGATCCTTGCAGTCATCATTGTGGGAGCTGGAGGCGGCCTGCTGTTTGCGGTAAACGGGGCCATCTCCATGGTGGGGCTGTTTGAATTGTACCGCGTGCTGAAGATTGAGAAGACCCCTCTTGCAGCAATCGGATATCTGGCCTGCGGCGTCTACTACGGCCTGATTTGGTTTGACGGACACAGGTATATGACCCTTTTGGCCATTGGGGTTCTCATGTGTCTCATGAGTTTTTATGTATTTACTTTTCCGAAGTACAAGACGGAGGAGATTACGGCGGCGTTCTTCGGCGTCTTCTATGTGGCGGTAATGCTGTCCTATCTTTACCAGGTTCGTCAAATGCCTGATGGGAGTTATCTGGTATGGCTGATTTTTTTCAGCTCCTGGGGCTGCGATACCTGTGCTTACTGTGCCGGGAAAATGCTGGGAAAGCATAAGATGACTCCTTTGTTAAGCCCTAAGAAGACCATTGAGGGGGCTGTGGGAGGAGTGCTGGGCTCTGCGGTCCTGGGGTACGGATATGGGCAGCTGTTTGGAAATCACATGATGGAGGTGAGGAATCCTTATGTGGCCTGTGCCTTGGCCTGCGGGGTGGCGGCCATGATATCCCAGATCGGGGATCTGGCGGCTTCTGCGATCAAAAGAAACCATCAGGTAAAGGATTACGGCCATCTGATTCCGGGCCACGGAGGGATTCTGGACCGGTTTGACAGTATGATTTTCACGGCGCCGGCTATCTATCTGGTGATTACATTACTGAAATAAGGGGCGTGGATATGATGAAAAAAATAGCGGTTCTGGGATCCACAGGTTCCATAGGAACCCAGACCTTGGAAGTGGTCTCCAACAATCAGGACATGAAGGTGACGGCCCTGGCTGCGGGCAGTAATATTGAACTTTTGGAACGGCAGATTCGGGAATTTAAGCCGGCCCTGGCCTGCGTGTGGGACGAGAAGAAGGCGATGGAGCTTAAGGTTTCCGTAAAAGATACGGACGTAAAGGTGGTGTCCGGCATGGAAGGGCTTTTGGAGGCAGCCGTAGAGACAGAGGCACAGACCGTGGTGACGGCTCTTGTGGGCATGATCGGAATCCGTCCAACCATTGCCGCCATGAATGCGGGGAAGGATATTGCCCTGGCCAACAAAGAGACTCTGGTGACGGCGGGCCACATTATTATACCTCTGGCCAGGGAAAAGGGAGTAAGGATTCTGCCGGTGGACAGTGAGCACAGCGCCATCTTCCAGTGCCTAAACGGTGAAAATACCAGGCAGGTTCACAAGCTCTGGCTGACTGCCTCGGGAGGCCCTTTTCGGGGCCGTAAAAGGGAGGAGCTGGAGAAGGTTCAGCTGGAGGATGCCTTAAAGCATCCTAACTGGTCCATGGGGCCGAAAATCACCATCGATTCCTCCACCATGGTCAACAAGGGCCTGGAGGTTATTGAGGCCAAGTGGCTCTTTGGCGCGGACATAGACCAGATCCAGGTGGTGATCCAGCCAAAAAGCATTATTCACTCCATGGTGGAATTTGAGGATGGGGCAGTTGTGGCCCAGCTTGGGACGCCGGATATGAAGCTGCCTATCCAGTATGCCCTTTCCTACCCGGAACGCAGGTTCCTTCCAGGACACAGGCTGGATTTTTGGACCTTAAAGGAGATTGCCTTTGAGAAACCGGATTTTGATACCTTCTATGGCCTGAAGCTGGCTTACGAGGCCGGAAGGGCGGGAGGCACTCTTCCCACAGTGTTTAATGCGGCCAATGAATACGCAGTCAGGGAGTTTTTAAACAGGAGGATCTCCTACATGGAGATTACGGAAATGATTCAAAAAGCCATGGAGCATCATAAGACGGCGGCTGACCCTACAGTGGAGGAGATTCTTAAGGCAGAGCAGGAGACCTATGAGGTTCTAAAGCATTTCTAAATATTTTCAGAAAGCAGGTAGTATGACATGAGCATTCTTGTGGCAATTCTCGTGTTCGGAATGATTATTCTGATTCATGAGTTTGGGCACTTTATTGTGGCAAAAAAATGCGGAATCGGTGTGCTGGAATTCTCCATTGGAATGGGGCCGCGCCTTTGCAGCCTTGTGAAGGGAGAGACAAGATACTCCATAAAGGCCTTTCCCTTCGGCGGTTCCTGTATGATGCTGGGGGAGGATGAGAATGCGGAGGACCCAAGGGCGTTTAATAATAAGCCGGTGTGGTCCAGGATCGCAGTCATTGCTGCCGGGCCTGTATTTAACTTTATTCTGGCATTTATTCTGGCCATAGTCATCATCCATGCCGTGGGATACGATTCCCCCAGGCTGGTGGGGGTCCTTGATGGACTTCCGGCCCAGGAACAGGGTATGCAGGCCGGTGATGTGATTACAAGGCTGAATCGGGAGCCTGTGGTGGTGTACCGGGATGTGACTCTCTATATGTATCTCCATCCTTCAGAGCCTGTGGATGTGGAATTTAAAAGGACTTTGGAATCAGGGGAGACACTAAAGCACAGGGTCCGCCTTGTGCCCAGATATTCCCAAGAGCACGGCGGCTATATGCTGGGAATCCAGACCAGCGGATACCGGGAGCCGGTGAAGGGAATCGGAGAGACTCTTAAATACAGCGCATATGAGGTGGTCTACTGGGTGAAGACTGCCGTGAAGAGCATTGCCATGATGGTTCGAGGGCAGGTGGGCGCCCAGGATATGGCAGGCCCAGTACGCATGGTCAGCATTATCGACGAGACTGTGGAGGAGACCAAACAGTACGGATGGGAGACCATGTTGTTAAGTCTTTCCAATCTCTGCGTGCTTTTAAGCGCCAACTTAGGGGTCATGAACCTTCTTCCCATTCCCGCTCTTGACGGAGGACGCCTGGTGTTTCTCGTTGTGGAGGCCTTAAGAGGAAAACCGGTGGACAAAGAGAAGGAAGGTATGGTTCATATGGCAGGGATGGTGCTTTTGATGGGGCTTATGGTGTTTGTGCTGTTTAATGATATTGTAATGCTGTTTTTTAAGTAAATAGGTGTATAGGTATTAGGTAATTGCGAAAGTCAAAGCTGAGAGAATATTCTGACAAGTTTTGAGTTTCGCAAATGCCTAGTATAGGTATGGTTGGCAGAAGAGCCGTCTACGAGGGATAGGAGGATTATGACTAGAAAAGAGACTAGGACAGTGAGAATCGGGGACAGGGTCATAGGCGGAGGGAATCCGGTTTTGATTCAGTCTATGTGCAATACGAGGACAGAAGACGTAAGCGCCACGGTGGAGCAGATTCTGGAGCTGGAGAGGGCCGGATGTGAGATCATCCGGGTGGCGGTTCCGACTATGGAGGCTGCCGAGGCTTTAAAGAACATCAAGAGCCGGATTCATATTCCCCTTGTGGCGGATATTCATTTTGACTACCGGCTGGCTATGGGGGCCATAGAGCACGGTGCAGATAAGATCCGGATCAATCCGGGGAACATCGGCTCTGAGGATCGGGTCAGAGCCGTGGTGGAGAAGGCCAAGGAGAGGGAGATTCCCATCCGCATCGGAGTAAACAGCGGTTCCCTCGAAAAGCATCTGATTGAAAAGTACAAAGGTGTTACGGCCGAGGGGATTGTGGAAAGCGCCCTTGACAAGGTGAAGATGGTGGAGGACATGGGCTATGACAATTTGGTGGTCAGCATTAAATCCTCGGATGTGATGATGTGTGTGAAGGCGCACGAGCTCATTGCCGCCAAAACCTGCTATCCCCTTCATGTGGGGATTACGGAGGCGGGAACACTTTCGTCAGGCAACATTAAGTCGGCCATAGGGCTGGGGATTATTCTCAATGAGGGAATCGGAGATACCATCCGGGTTTCTCTTACGGGAGCCCCCATTGAGGAGATCAAATCGGCCAAGCTGATTCTTAAGACCCTGGGATTGAGAAAGGGCGGCGTCACGGTAGTGTCCTGTCCTACCTGTGGGAGAACCAGGATTGACCTGATCGGCCTGGCAGGGCAGGTGGAGAATATGGTGACGGAGTTTGACAGCCTGGATGTGAAGGTAGCGGTTATGGGCTGTGTGGTCAACGGACCCGGCGAGGCAAGAGAAGCGGATCTGGGCATTGCCGGAGGCATCAAAGAAGGCCTTCTGATCAAGAAAGGCCAAGTGGTCAGAAAGCTGCCGGAGGCAGAGCTTTTGCCTGCCCTGCGGGAAGAGCTGATGAAACTGAAAGCAGAGCGGGAGTGAGTGTATGGCAAAAGGATTTCTGGAGGTTTTTCCAGATTTACATATGACATCTGAGATAGAGGAGCTTTTAAAACTGGCGGATGTGGATCGGGTCTGCGCCGCCAGGGACAGAAGCTCTATTCGCATTTATATGAACAGCCGGAGACTGATGGACAAGAGAACGATTCACGCCCTGGAAAAAGGAATCCGGGACCAGTTGTTTCCCGGGAAAAGCATTGATATAAAGATTATGGAAAGGTACACTCTGTCGGGCCAGTACAATCCTGAGAAGCTTTTCCAGGTTTACAAAGACAGCCTGCTCTATGAGCTTAAGAATTACAGCATTGTGGAGTACAACATCTTGAGAAAAGCCCGGTGCTCCTTCCCGAAGGAAAACTGCCTGAGGCTTACGGTGGAAGACAATGTGGTATTTCGGGAAAAGACAGGGGATTTAAAAAGGGTTTTGGAGAAGGTATTCCACGAGAGATGCGGCCTGCCTGTGAATGTGGAATATGAATATGTAAAGGGTGAGGAGAACCTTCTCATAAAGCAGCGGGAGGCCCAGATGCTGAAGGAGATTGCCCAGCGGTCTGCCTTAATGACATCAGAGCCTGTACGCCAGGAGGAAACCCCGGATGGTTCTTCAAGGGAAGTCCCCAGAAAGGAGAGGGACGTTCCCAAAAGCATGGACAGAGCCGAAGAAGAAAAGAAAAAGCCCTTTGTCCGAGAGAACCGGAAATTCGGCTCTTATCAGAGGAAAAGCGATAATCCCGACGTGCTTTACGGCAGGGACTTTGAGGATGAGTTTATTCAGGTCAGAGACATTGCCGGGGAAATGGGAGAGGTGACCATCCGGGGCAAGGTCATCCATACGGACAGCCGCCTCCTAAACAGCGGGAAAACCATTGTGATCTTTGATGTCACGGATTTTACGGATACCATCACCGTAAAGCTTTTTGCCAGGGAGGAAGCCCTGGAGGATATTAACAAGGCTGTGGTGTCGGGGCAGTTTCTGAAGCTGAAGGGCATGACCACCATCGACAAATTCGACGGGGAACTGACCATAGGCTCTGTGGTGGGAATGAAAAAATGTGATGATTTTACAGGACAGAGGGCGGATAACAGCCTGGTAAAGCGGGTGGAACTGCACTGCCACACCAAGATGAGCGATATGGATGGTGTGTCGGATGTTAAGGATCTCATAAAGCGGGCAAAGAAATGGGGAATGCCGGCCATCGCCATTACGGATCATGGCTGCGTTCAGGCATTTCCCGATGCCAGCCACTGCCTGGACAAGAATGACAGCTTTAAGGTCATCTACGGTGTGGAGGGGTATCTGGTAGATGATGAGAAGCAGCTGGTGGAAAACGGAAGGAATCAGAGCTTTGACGACCCTTATGTGGTATTTGATATTGAGACAACAGGTTTTAGTCCCATAAACAATCATATCATCGAGATCGGAGCCGTGCGGGTGGAGGAAGGGAAGATCACAGACCGGTTCAGCACCTTTGTGAACCCTGACGAGCCCATCCCGTTCCGAATCGAACAGCTGACCGGCATCAATGATTCCATGGTTCTTTCTGCCCCGGGAATTGACAAGGTGCTTCCGGAGTTTTTAGAATTCTGCCAGGGCGCCGCCCTGGTAGCCCACAATGCCTCATTTGACATCAGCTTTATTGCAAGAAATGCACAGCTTCTGAACCTCCCCTTTGAGCCTACGGTTCTGGATACCGTGGCTTTGGCACGGATTCTTCTGCCCCAGCTGAACCGTTACAAGCTGGATACCGTGGCAAAAGCCCTGAATATTTCTCTTGAAAACCATCATCGGGCCGTGGACGATGCTGAGGCCACGGCGGAGATTTTTGTGGCTTTCCTTAAAATGCTGAAGGAGAGGGACATGGCTTCTCTGGACCAGTTAAATCAGCTCAGTAAGCTGGAGGAGGACGGAATCAAGAAGCTGCCATCCTATCATGTGATTATTTTGGCCAAAAATGATGTGGGCAGGACCAATCTCTACCGTCTGGTTTCATGGTCCCATATTAACTATTTTCACAGGAATCCCAGAATCCCCAAAAGCCTTCTGGACAAATACCGGGAAGGCCTGATTATCGGGTCTGCCTGTGAGGCGGGAGAGCTTTATCAGGCCCTGCTTCGGGGTGTGCCGGATACGGAGCTGGGGAGAATCGTGAATTTTTACGATTATCTGGAGATACAGCCCTTAGGAAACAATGCCTTTATGCTGCGGGAGGACAACGGAACCATAACCAGCGAGGAGGATTTAAAAGATTTAAACAGAAGGATCGTCCATCTGGGAGAACAGTTTTGCAAACCGGTATGCGCCACCTGCGACGTCCATTTTTTAAATCCTGAGGACGAAGTATACCGCCGCATTATCATGGCAGGCAAGGGCTTTAAGGACAGCGACGACCAGGCGCCTCTGTACTTAAGGACCACGGAGGAGATGCTGGCGGAATTTGACTATCTCGGGCCGGACAAGGCCGAGGAGGTGGTAATCACCAACACCAGAAGGATCGCCGACTGGTGCGAGCCCTTAAGCCCGGTGCGGCCGGACAAATGCCCCCCGGTCATTGAAAATTCCGATGAGACCTTACGGTCCATCTGTTACAACCGCGCCCATGAACTCTATGGTGATAACCTGCCGGAGATTGTGGTGGAGCGGCTGGAGAGGGAGCTGAACTCCATTATCTCCAACGGATTCGCGGTGATGTATATTATTGCCCAGAAGCTGGTGTGGAAATCCAATGAAGATGGATATCTGGTGGGCTCCCGGGGATCCGTAGGCTCTTCCATGGTGGCTACCATGTCTGGAATCACAGAGGTGAATCCCCTAAGCCCCCACTATTATTGCCCGTCCTGCCATTACTCGGAGTTTGATTCCCAGGATGTGAAGAAATTTGCCGGAATGTCCGGGTGTGATATGCCGGACAAGGAATGTCCTGAGTGCGGCACCTTGATGAAAAAGGATGGGCATGACATTCCCTTTGAGACATTCCTGGGATTTAAGGGTGATAAGGAGCCGGACATTGACCTGAACTTTTCAGGGGAATACCAAAGCCACGCCCATGACTACACCGAGGTGATATTCGGAAAGGGGCAGACCTTCCGGGCAGGGACCATAGGTACTCTGGCGGACAAGACCGCATACGGGTATGTAAAGAATTATTATGAGGAGCGGGGAGACAGAAAACGCAACTGCGAGATCAACCGGATTGTCCAGGGCTGCGTGGGGGTGCGCCGGACTACGGGCCAGCACCCGGGAGGCATTGTGGTGCTTCCCATGGGGGAGGAAATCTATTCCTTCACTCCGGTTCAAAGGCCGGCCAACGACATGTCCACCACCACCATAACCACCCATTTTGATTACCATTCCATAGACCACAACCTTCTGAAGTTGGATATTCTGGGACACGATGATCCCACCATGATCCGAATGCTTCAGGACTTGACGGGACTGGATCCGGTAAAGGATATTCCCTTAGACAGCAGAGAGGTTATGTCTTTGTTTCAGGATACATCGGCTCTGGGCATAACCCCGGAGGATATCGGCGGCTGCCCCTTGGGGGCATTGGGTGTACCGGAATTCGGCACGGACTTTGCCATGCAGATGCTTTTGGACGCCAAGCCCAAATATTTTTCCGACCTGGTGCGGATCGCCGGCCTGGCCCATGGCACTGACGTATGGCTGGGCAATGCCAAGGACTTAATCTTAAGCGGCCAGGCCACCATTCAGACTGCTATCTGCTGCCGGGATGATATTATGGTGTATCTGATTCAGAAGGGAATGGAGGAGGGCCTGTCCTTTACTATTATGGAGTCGGTGCGGAAGGGCAAGGGCTTAAAGCCTGACTGGATCGAGGCTATGTTGGCCCATGATGTGCCCCAGTGGTATATTGACTCCTGCCTAAAGATCAAGTACATGTTCCCGAAGGCCCACGCGGCGGCTTATGTGATGATGGCATGGCGCATCGCCTACTGCAAGGTGTTTTATCCTCTGGCGTATTACGCCGCATTTTTCAGCATCCGTGCCAGCGCCTTCAGCTATGAGATCATGTGCCAGGGACGGGATAAGCTGGAGTATTACCTGGCGGATTACAAGAAGAGAGCCGATTCTCTTTCAAAGAAAGAGCAGGATACCATGCGAGATATGAGAGTGGTTCAGGAGATGTACGCCAGAGGGTTTGAATTTGAACCCATTGATATCTACAAGGCCAAGGCAAAGGATTTTCAGATCGTGGGTGAGAAATTGATGCCATCCTTAAGCAGCATTGACGGCATGGGGGATAAGGCGGCGGACGGTGTGGTGGATGCAGTGAAGGACGGAATATTTTTATCAAGGGAGGATTTCAGAAACCGCACTAAGGTGAGCAAGACCATCTGTGATCTTATGGGTGATTTAGGACTTTTAGGAGACCTTCCGGAATCCAATCAGCTGTCCCTCTTTGATTTTGCATAGCTACAGAGAAATTGTAAAAAAGCTGTACAGGTTTGGTTAAAATGTGATATACTGTGTCTAGCCGGGGCCTGTACAGATCATGGTCCTTTGGCACAAACACAAGGAGGAAATACAATGAAAAAAAGGATGTTGGCAGTACTCATGGCAGGGACGCTCATCTCAGGCCTGACAGCCTGCGGCAGCGGAAACAGCAGCTCCGGGGAAACCACGGCGCCGGCTCAAACTACGGCGGCTGCTCAGGCTCCGGAGGCAGGGGGAAGCGAAAAGACGGCAAGCGCCCCATCGGATGGAGGCTACGAGCTGGCCCTCGTTACGGATCTGGGAACCATTGATGACAAATCTTTCAACCAGGGTGCATGGGAGGGACTGACAAAATACGCCAAGGAGAAGAATATCTCCTACAAGTATTATCAGCCTCAGGAGGGAACCACGGATTCCTACTTAGAGACCATCGGGCTGGCTATCGAAGGCGGGGCCAAGCTGGTGGTTTGTCCCGGTTACCTGTTTGAAGAGCCGGTTTATCTGGCCCAGGATCAATATCCGGATGTAAGCTTTATCCTTCTGGATGGAGAGCCTCACAGCGGCGATTATGCG
>Ga0137297_10798_pt1 | contig 21198 bp, 20 predicted proteins | sample RamsorincwithD2O_FD_97191 | JGI IMG/M metagenome (GOLD analysis project Ga0137297, IMG submission 97191) | Mouse cecal microbial communities from Vienna, Austria - Mucin amended with D2O | ecosystem: Host-associated > Mammals > Digestive system > Large intestine > Cecum | place: Austria: Vienna... | reverse complement strand
GCCCTTATGTGGTTACCAGGGAAGAACTGATGATGGATTTGTGGGACACGGATGAGTATGTATCTGATGGAACCCTGACAACGGTGATCAGCCGGCTGAGAAACAAATTAAAGTCTGTGTGCGGGGCGGAGATAATCGGCACAAAGAAAGGACAGGGGTATTTTTTACAATGAATTACGGGAAAAGATGGTGGAGACAGGCAGGGCCCTGTCTCGCGGTTTTTGCAGCCTTTCATCTGTATTTTTTCTTTTTTATTCCGGGAGGACGGACGGTTTACCTGTTCTATCTGGACGTTCTTTTGCTGATGCCCGGTCTCTGGTGGACCGGCGCCGATTACATCAGGTTCAGAAAAAAGGAAGACGAAAGAAAGGAACTTTTGGGACAGAATAATATTATATGCCGGATGAAGTTCTGCTTTGACAATCAGGACATAGCAGAGCATGATGTGCAGGTGGTGGAGGAACAGCTGAACCGACAGTTTGAGGACAGCTGCGATCTTCAGGATTATGTGGCCAAATGGTGTCACGAGCTGAAGATTCCCTTAGCGGCTGGACTGCTGATCAATGAAAAGAATCCGGATCCCGGGGCTAAGATGTCCATGAGAGAGCAGCTGGAGCGGATCAATCAGCTTTTGGGCTCCATGCTTCTGGGCTGCAGACTCCAGAGCCCTCTTTTCGATCTCCAGATCAAGAAAGTACGGCTGGCGGACTGCGTAAAAACCTCCATTCACAACAATCAGTTTTTTCTCATTCAGAAGAGGTTTCGTCTTGAACTGAGAGCAGATAATTTGGAAGTATATACGGATTCAGCCTGGCTGGTCTACATACTGGACCAGTTTATAGGCAATGCTTTAAAGTATGGGCAGAGATATGGGGAAGAGGCGCAGGACCCCTGCCTTAGCATATGGACGCAGAAGGAGCAGGACAGAGTAACCCTTTGGGTGGAGGACTGTGGGGAAGGAATTAAGGACAGGGATATCCGCCGAATATTTGAAAAAGGATATACAGGGAGCAATTATCACAACGGAAAATATAAGTCTACGGGTATGGGGCTTTACATGGTTTCTAAAATCGCAGACCGGCTGGGGCATAAGATTCGTGTGGAAAGCGAATACGGAAAAGGAAGCAGGTTTGGGGTTGTGCTTTCGTGCCGCTCTTGTATTCACGACTGAACACCAGGCTTCTCGGGGATGGAGCTCCTTTGGCGGTGTACTGCCAGGAGCTTATCACCCAACGCATGGCACAGCTTAAGGGCTTTTTGTAATGCAGATGTAAGGATTTTTGTTTCTAACTGTTTTATAATGGTCCGGTAACCTCGTATTTGCCTCGGAGCAGAATGTCCGGCAAAGAGAAAAAAGGAGACCATTTATGAATGAAAATAGGAACGAAACGAGAATCAAGGCGGCTCAGATTAAAAATCTGACGAAAATCTACGGCAATAAGGGATTTCAGACAAAGGTGCTCAAGGGAATCGACCTGACTGTTTACAAGGGAGATTTTATTGCTGTTATGGGGCCTTCCGGGTCGGGGAAGACTACCCTTTTAAATATTCTCGCCACCATTGACAAACCCACTCAGGGCACGGTAATACTGGATGGCCAGGATATAACCAAGGCATCCAACAAGGAGCTGTCAAAGCTCAGACGTGACAAGATCGGCTTTGTGTTTCAGGATTATAACCTGCTGGATACCATGACTCTTCAGGACAATATGGGCCTGCCCCTGTCTCTGTCGGGTGTGCCGGGGAAGGAGTGCATCCGCCGGGTAAATAAGATGGCCGCCATGTTCGGGCTCACGGAGCATCTGCAGAAATACCCCTATCAGCTGTCAGGAGGGCAGAAACAGCGAGGCGCCACAGGCAGAGCTCTTATTACGGAGCCGGAGATCATTTTTGCCGATGAACCTACGGGGGCGCTGGATTCCAGATCGGGGCGGGAGCTTTTGGAGTGTCTGAGAATGGTCAATGACAGCGGGCAGGCCACCATCCTTATGGTGACTCACGACCCCTTCTGCGCTTCTTATGCAAAAGACGTCTGTATGTTAAGGGATGGCCTCATTACCTGCAGGGTCAGCAGAGGAAGGGAGAGAAAGGAATTTTACGACAGAATTATGGACCTTCAGGCATCCGTGGGAGGTGATCTCACATGGGAATGATGAAGCTGGCACTGACAAATTTCAGAAACGGATATAAAAATTATCTTTCCCTGATGATCTCCCTGGCTTTTACGGTCCTTGTACTGTTTAATTTTCAAAATATCCTCTATTCCGATGCCTTTGAGACGCTGGGGACCAGAAACAAGGAATATGTGGACATGCTGGTGCAGATCATTTCCTTTGTGCTTGGGTGCTTTATGTTCTTTTTTATCTGGTATTCCACCAATGTATTTCTCACCAGGCGAAAAAAGGAGATCGGAATCTATGTGTTCATGGGACTTTCCAACGACAGGATCGGGAGAATGTATCTGATAGAGTCTGCCCTTACGGGACTGTCGGCTCTTGTTCTGGGGTTGGGACTGGGCGTCTTAAGCGGCGGTCTGTTTCAGATGATCCTCCTGGCCGTGTCCGACATAACCGTGGAGATTCGGTTTTGTCCATCTGTGGAACCTGTCATAATTACAGCGGTGATCTACCTGGTGATCTACCTGTTTTTCGCGGCGAAAGGTTATGTGTCGATTGCAAAAAGCAGTGTGCTGAACATGATATCGGCGGCCCGGCAGAACGAGTATGTAAGGCAGAAGTTATGGGTGCTGGCAGTAAAAGCCGCGGCAGGAGGGGCGGTACTGGGAGCAGGATATTTTCTTGCCATAAAACCGGCTCACGGAGGAGATGCCATGGCCAACTCCCTGGGGGCGGTGATTTTGGTGACGGCAGGAGTCTATCTTCTCTTTGGCGGCTTCATTCCCCTGCTGGTTCAGGCAGCGGCAGGCAATAAGATATTTCTTTACAAAAAACAGAGGACATTGTGGATAAACAGCATGATCTTCCGAATGAAAAAGAATTACAGGACCTATGCCATGGTGTGTGTTCTGATGCTGTGCTCCGTGACGGCTCTGGCCACCGGCTTTGCCATGAAGGGCAGGTATGATACCATAATCCGGTTCGAGAATACTTACACCTTTCAGCTTCTCAGCAGATATGGGGACCTGGCGGAGCAGGCGGAGGCAGTCGTGGGCCGGGACAGCCCGATTACGGCCCGGTCTTCCGTTCCTATTCTCTGTCTGGACTCTTCCATGGTGAACTCTGAGTATTACAGCAGCCGGTATGCCATTATGCCGTTTTCCAGGCTACGGCAGCTGGCCGGCGCAATGAATCTGGACATGGACTTTGAGGAGCCCAAGGACCATGAAACCGTCAGGATCTCCCATCCCCTTCTGATGTCCCTGATCACGGACCGCTCCCATGTAACTGTGGAAATAGGCGGCAAAGAATACAGTCAGATTCTGGATACCAGCGTCCCTTATCTGGGATATCTTCAGGAGAGTATAAGCTTTTATCTGGTAAATGACAGGGAGTACGAGAGGCTGCGCCCCATGGGGGAGGAATGGTATACTTATAATTATAAGTTGGGTGAGTCGGAACGGTTCGCAGAGACAAGGGAGAGACTTGACCTGTGGGTATCGACTTTGGAGGAAGGGAGTACGGCCCGGGTGGCTATTGACCCTGAGAGCAATGAGCTGGACTGGGTGAAGGTGCTGTATTCCATCTGCATCTTTATGTTTCTGGTATTTGTCCTGGCCAGCGGAAGCATTATGTATATGAAGCTGTACAATGACGCTTTTGAGGAAAAGGCGCGGTATCAGGTGATTCTGAAGTTGGGCTTTGACAGAGAAGTTCTGCATCGGTCCATCAGAGCGGAGCTGGCAGCAGCTTACGGGCTGCCTTTTGCGGTTATGGGAATCTCCTCCTTCTTTTCCGTGAAGGCTCTGGGGAATATGATGTTTGCAGATTTGTCCTGGGTCAACGGGGTCAGCGCGGCAGTGGTTTTTGTGATCCTCCTATTCTGGTATGAGCTGTCGGTGCGGGCATATGGGAGAAACGCAGGGCTTTAGATGAGGAAAATAAGGTTGAACGGCGGTTAATTTTAGTTCCTTTTCTTTAACGTTTCCTCAGTTGCCACAGGGACTGGAAGATGATAGCATAAAGGTGTGCTGATTCCTATTCGGGACCGCGTCCGCTCTTGTTGCTGCCATAGCAGCGGCGCCTTTCTTCAGAGCAGCCAAGATAGCGGTTCCCGGATGAAAAGGGATTAAACCTGAAAAAGGGGAAAGGGGATTACACAGATGGAGATCGGAGAAGTGATACGAACCTACAGGAAAAAGAAGGGACTCACCCAGGAGGAGATGGCGGGCCGCCTGGGGGTTACTGCTCCGGCGGTGAACAAATGGGAAAAGGGAAGCTCTATGCCGGATATCCTTCTTCTGGCTCCCATAGCCAGGCTTCTGGGCATTACGGTGGATGAGCTTCTGTCCTTTCGGGAGGATCTGACGCCGGAGGAGATCAACGGATTTATCTATGATGTGGATAAGCGGCTGAGGGAGGAGCCTTTCGAGAAGGTCTTCGAGTATGCGGGAAAATATCTGGAACAATATCCGGGCTGCGGGATGCTACTGTGGCAGACGGCAACGCTCCTCTACGCCCGTCTTCTCATCAGTGAGGTTGGAGACAGGGAAGTCTATGAAGACAGGATCAGGGAATGGTACGACAGGGTACTGAAGGAGGGGGATGAGGGCTGCCGCCTGAGAGCGGCTGATTCTCTGTTTGGATTCTGGATGAGAAAAGAAGAGTATGAGAAGGCAGAGGCCTACCTTGCCTATGTCTCAGACCAGAATCCTGAAAAGAAACGGAAGCAGGCCTTGATTTACAGTAAGACGGGGAGGATAACGGAAGCCTACCAGGCATATGAGGAGCTGCTCTTTTCCGCTTATGGGGAGTTAAGCATGGTCTTTCATGGTATTTACAGGCTGGCTATGGAAGAGGGGGACAGACAGAGGGCTCATATGATCGTGGAGAAATGGAGCCAGACAGTCAGGGCATTTGATATGGGCAGATTCAATGAGATTTCTATAGAACTTGATCTGGCAGTAGCAGAAAAGGATGTGGAAAGTACCTTGAGACTTATGGAGGAGATGACGGCAAGTATGGAGGATATGTGCAGCTATGCCAGTTCCCCTCTCTATGAGCATATGACCTTTAAGGAGCCTCGAGAAGAATTTCTGGATGATATGAAGAAGACATTTAAGGCCTCCTTACAGGATGAAGAGATGTTCGGATTTTTAAAAGAAGAGGAGAGATAGGACAAAATTTTCGTTGCGCCCTTAACCCGACAATGATATAATCAACATGTTAATATAGACATGTTTGGCTGGAGAAGTCAAAGGGGAAAACTACATATGGAGGGATAAGGAATGGCAAAGTTTATTTCTGCCGCAGAAGCGGCAAAACTGATTCCGGACGGCGCCACCGTAGGGGTTGCAGGCATGGGTCTTTCCGGATGGGCGGAGGAGATCGCCTGTGCAATCCGTGACAATTTCCGGGAGACAGGCCACCCCTGCAATCTGAACTTAAAGCAGGGAAGCGCCATGGGCGACTGGGGTTACGGCAATCAGTTTATAGGATGGGACAGGAATCCTCTGCCGGAACCGGACAAGGAGCACGGCGCCAGGGGGGTGACACGTCTCGGAGAAGCAGGTCCCGGACTTGTGACCAAATGGTCCAGCGCCCACATCGGCAGCGCATTTACCTTATGCGAATATGCTCGTCAGAATAAGATTGAGACCCACTGTCTGCCCCAGGGAGTTATTATCAACCTGTGGAGAGAGATTGCCGCCGGCCGGCCCGGACTCATTACCAAGACCGGTTTAGGTACTTTTGTGGATCCCCGCGTGGAGGGAGGCCGTATGAATGAGGCGGCAAAGGATGAGCTTGTAAAACTGATGGAGCTCAACGGGGAGGAATACCTGTTCTATCCCGGATTTACCTGTGACGTGGCCCTTCTTCGGGGGACCATCGCAGACGAGAACGGCAACATTTCCTTTGAACATGAAAGTGTGGTAAATGAGGGATTTTCCGTGGCGGCCGCCACCAAGAATACAGGCGGAATCGTGATTGTTCAGGTGGAATACTTAGCCAAGAAGGAGACTCTCAATCCCAAGGATATTAAGATCCCAGGGAAATTGGTGGACTACGTGGTGGTTGCAAGAGATCCCAAGTCCTGCTGGCAGGCAGAGGGTACCTACTGGGAGCCCTCCTATTCCGGCCATATCCGCATTCCCTTAGACAGTATTGAACCTATTCCCTTTGACGAGCGGAAGGTGGTGTGCCGCCGCTGCGCCATGGAGCTTAAGAAAGGCTACCTTCTGAATCTGGGAGTGGGAATGCCCGCCGATATTGCCAAGGTAGTGGCAGAAGAAGGATTCATCGACGACGTCACCATGAGCACGGAAAGCGGTATGGTGGGAGGCGTTCCTTCTGCGCTTCCCAGCTTCGGAAGCGCCTACAACCCAGAGTGTATCCTGACTCCTAATGAGATGTTCGATTTGATCAGCGGCGGCGGCCTGGATATGACAGTTCTGGGCATCGGCGAGGTGGACGGCGATGGCAACAATAACGTAAGCCGTATGGGCAAGCGCCTTACAGGCCCCGGGGGATTCATCGACATTACCTGCGCTACCAAGAAGGTTATCTTTGCAGGAACCTTAATGGGCAAGGCAAAGCTGAAGGTAGGAGATGGGAAACTGGAAATTTTGGAAGAGGGAACCATCCAGAAATTCGTGGAAAAGGTGGGCCAGATCACGTTCGCGGGACAGTATGCGCCGGAGGGCCAGGACGTTCTCTATGTTACGGAGCGTGCGGTGTTCAAGCTGATTGACCACAAGATGACTCTCATCGAGATCGCTCCTGGTATCGACCTGCAGAAGGACGTGCTGGACAGACTGGGATTTAAGCCGGAGATCGCCTCGGACCTTAAGATTATGGATGATGAAATTTTCAAAGAGCATTGGGGCGGACTCGGGAAATATATTGGGTGATTCCCCGGTATCTTACGGCCTGGCATTCCCGGCAAGGCTGAATCAAAGGTTTTTGGAAAACAGATATAAAAACAGGACAGACAGGAATCTGGATTTTCAAGATAAATCCAGGACCTGTCTGTCTTATTCCGTGGTACAGGGCGCGGCAATGAACGCTGGAGGCGGCCTTGCCTCCAAAGGTTTTGCGGCCTTTCCGGTTATAAGGAATCCAAATTTTTTCTATATTCCTGCATTTCTGATTCCTCCGTGTTATCTAAAACAAACTGAAGCTCATTTGTGACCTTTTGGCGGTCATAGGGAAGATACGCCGTTACCGGCATGAAATTTGAAACCGTGTTTGCAAATAAATGCGTGCGTATATTTAAGGTATTAATCAGTATCTGCAATTCACGGATACGCTCTTTTTCTTCAGCAGGAACAAACAAGCCCTGCCGTGCCAGTTGGTACAGCTCTGTGTCTGCAAATAGGGTGAGGGAGTCCACGGAAACAAAATACCGAAGTATACCCCTTATTTGCAAGGGCAAGTGTTTCGTCATCGCCGCTTTCCACGCCAATACTCAGTCCGTTAATACCCATTGCCCGGAGTTTCCTAAGTGCCATACCTCTTTGTTTTTTATATCGCGAATACTTGCAAACATAGCCATTGTCTGGCATTTAATCAGATAATCCCTTACAGTCAAAGCCCTAAGCTTTAAATGCTCGTAGCTCATGGCAAAAGGATTTGCCCCTGTCCAAAAGATTCTTCTTGCATATGGCTGGCAGCTTTTTATTTCCCCTAAATCCTCCTCAAATTCTTCAATCGGCGATAGGCGGAAGCCCTGGTTTTTATATAGGCTGCAAAACCTGCATTTATTATAGGTACAGCCAGAAGCAGCCTGTATAATGACGGAATGAGCTTCATATGGCGGCCGCCAGGTTCTGCCTGTAAAGTGCATGATGGCTCCTCCTTTCCTTACGCTTGTATATAGGCATTTGCGAAACTCAAAACTTAGCTGAATATTCTGACCATAGATTCCAGGAAAAGCCATTACGCCATGGAGCTGAGACCATAAAAACAGAAGGGCCCTCTGGCCGGGTGTTTCCTTTATAGATGGCGAACACTTTTTCGATACCTCCGTAATTCTTCTTCGCTGACGTTTTCTATGATTTTATCGAGAAATGACAACAGTTTTTTCTTGTCTCTTGGAAGCTGCCCGTGAAACTGGTATGCATTGGAAGCTCCCATTGCTGCAAAGATAACAGGTATCTGTAAATTCTCAATAAGTGTCCGTATTTCTTTGTATTTTTCAAGTTCACCTTCTTCCTGCCAGTTTCCACGCTGTATCTCTGCATACAGTTCAGAATCAGGATAAACCGTAAGCATATTTGCCCCAATGAGGGAGGGGTGTAGCTGATTGCATAGATCAGCTGTTAATTTTGCTCCCATTTCTCCACGACCTGCCCCGGAAATGCTTACCAGATAAAAGAAGCTGTAATGAATCTCGGCTGCGTCTAAACGTCGGCATTGCTCTATAATGTCCGCCGAGGTATATCCCTTGTTCATAAACCTCAGGGCTTCATCATCTCCGGTTTCCATTCCGATGGTCAGACCGTCATACCCTAAAGCTTCCAGCTTGGCAAGTTCCTCATCAGTTTTAGGAGTAACATCGGTAATCCTTGCAAATGAGCCTATGGACGTTACGGACGGAAGATACTTGTGGATTAGCTCTGCAATGGCAGCTAGTTTGTCATAGGACAAAGCAAATGGGTTAGCTCCTGTCAGAAACACTCGGTCCATAGGCCCGCTGCGTAAACCTTTGATGGTTCTTTTAACCTCCCGCAAATCGCATTCAATATCCTCCATAGGGGACATTCTGAACTGAAACGGCAAATCATGATACAAGGTACAGAACTTACACTTGTGATGGGTACAGCCTGCCGTTACCTCCAATAGAAGTGACGCCGCTTCATAGGGCGGCCGCCAAATTGTTCCTGTATAGTGCATAAACACATCTCCCTTTTCTGTAGTTTATCCTAATTATACCTATGTACAATGATTTTACAAGTACTATACTTTTTTACAGTACCTATATATTATAGGTACATTGATTTCAGAGAAAGTGTATGCTATACTGTTAGATAATTGCGGAACTCAAAACTTAGCCGAATATTCTGACCATATATGACAGGAAAAGACATTTGCACCATGAAAATGAGACCATAGAACACAGGAGGGTCTTAACCCCGACTGGGTTCTGTTTTACTGGGCTCATTGGAATGCTCGGTGTAGCAGGCTTTGGATGACATGTATGGTCAGAATATTCTTTCAATTTTGATGCTCACAATTACCTGGTTATACTGTTTTGGAAAGGAGCTATCAGAATGAAAAAAAGTACATTGGCCGTTGAACGCTGCAAAACCATTTCTACCATACAAAAAATCTTAGGCGGTAAATGGAAAATCGAAATCATATATTATATTGCCTTTCAGGATCTACACCGCTTCGGGGAGCTTCGCAGGCATATCGGCGATATTACGGAATCGAGCCTGACAAAGCAGCTTCGGGAATTGGAGGCAGACGGCTTCATTACCCGCTATGATTACAAAGAAGTCCCTCCCCATGTAGAATATAATCTTACTGACTTGGGGAAAAGCTTTATTCCTGTCTTTGAGCATATGAAGCAATGGGGAGATGAAAATCTTGGAGAATAGAGAAAGGGCGGTATCACCACGAAGGATACCTAAAAAGCAAAGAACCGATGGACTGTGAGCAATTACCTCACAATCCATCGGTTCTTTCTATTTTACAGGGCAGTAATACAAATTTCCTGTCTCTTAGGATGGCTCCATTCTGGCAAGGGCGTTCTTAAGCCATTGGATGTAGGAGGCTTCCCGGAGGATGGCTCCTTCCAGCACCAGATAATCTCCGTATTCCTTGGTTCCTATGGGGGGGACGATGTTGTTATGGTTTTGTGTCATGGTGCGGACCAGGCCAAGGTGTTTGTCCCCATGCTTTTTAATCTGGCTCTGCAAATGCATTCTCAATTCTTCTTCTGTCATAAAATCAGAAAAATACATGCGCAGGCGAAAGATGTCCTTGGGCGTAGGGCCCAGAGGCTCATCCTCATCCAGCCATTTTTTTAATTCCTGACGTCCTTTTTCTGTGATGGTATAGAGCTTCTTCTCCAGCTTTTCCCCTTGAATGACGATCTCGCAGGTCAAAAGGCCTTCTTTTGCCAGACGGCTCAGTTCAGGATATACCTGGCTGTGCTTTGCATACCAGAAATTGGCCAGATGGTTGCTGTTGAATTCATTGGTAAGATCGTATCCGGTCATGGGCTGACGGTTGACCAGCCCCAGGATGGCATATTTTAATGTTCTCATGGGTGACTCCTGATTTGATGCTTTGTTGTTCACTACCAGCCGGGACGGTTCCTTTGATCGACATGAAAAAGGGAGTTCCACCAGCCATGAACATGATTTTAACATAAAAGCATGGAAATGGCAACCTGACCGGCATTATGTTAAGACTTATGTTAAAACCAGAAATGTCGCTTAACTGTTAGTTAAGCGACACTTAATCTGTATATCTTTAACGTTTCCGATTATAACATCATTTCTATGGGATGTCAACCGCGTTGAATTTCCATTTCCCCCTGTTTTCTCCACATGTTTCTGGCTTTACAGGCAAGATTTCTGCGAAAAACCATCGCTTAACTAACAGTTAAGCGTCACTTTACAGCTACCTCCATATAGTTGAGACCGTTTTTTGCGGAAGTTTTTCACAGACCTGCAAAGGAGATGAAAGAAATCTGGTATTTGCTGAAATGTCCTAAAGGGGATGAGACAGACTATGTACAAAAATATGAGAAACTTGCAGATCCAAAAGAACTGCAGGAAGTAGTCTGTTTTGAATATCACCGCATGATTCGCTACGGCGGGAACTGGCATCTGGAGAGGCGTACCCTCTTACCGGGCTGCATCTTTCTATCTGGAACCAGGGCCATGGAGCTAAAGGAAAAAGCAGTGTCTCTGATTCCGTGTGAACCTTCCTGTCTCATAGAGCTGTGTCAGGAAGGCAATCTGGTGGCCATGTCCAAGGGAGTCATAAAGAATGGTAATACCATTGTGACCAGCGGCCCCCTAAAAGGCAGAGAACCATGGATTAGAAGAATCGACCGGCACAGGAGAACAGCTCAGATCGAGATTTCCCTGGGTAACCAAAAGGCACAGGTAACTGTGGGGCTGGAGATTTATGAAAAAAGTTAAGGGCAGTTAAGCCGGAACAGGATTAAGAGACGGATCGCTGAAGCATTGGCACAGGGATCCGGTTCTTATGGTCATATCGGCAGAGAAAAGGCGCAATGAAGTCTGAAACTGCGCAGTGGCGAAGCCTGCCTAAAATCAGGGTTTAGAGACATATTAGAAACTAGGAGAGACAGATATGTGGTATGTAATACAGACCCTCGGCGGGGAGGAGGAACGGACTGCCCATATGATCAGGAGACAGATTCCTCCTTATTATATGAAAGAATGCTTTGTGCCTAAAAGAGAGCGGATGAAGAAATTTCACGGTACCTGGAACAAGGTGGAGGAGATTTTATTTCACGGGTATGTGTTTGTGATTTCGGAAACGCCGGAGAGTCTGTATCAGGAACTTAAAAAGATTCCTAGGCTGACTAGGATGCTGGGGCGGGAGAACGCGTTGTTTTTTCCGCTAAGCGAGATGGAAGAACAGATGGTTCAGGGGATTGGAGATCAAGAACATAGGACTGTAATTTCCAGGATCAAGGCTGATGAGGGGAAGAAGATACGGGTGATCGATGGGCCCTTAAAGGATTATGTCGGGGATGTGGTAAAGGTGAACCTGCATAAAAGGGAGGTAGTGGTGCGAGTGGAATTTATGGGGAAAATGGTGGAGTTGTTTATGGGGGTAGAATATGTTAAATGAGTTAAGGGATAAGAACAATGTATAATTTTAAGTCAGATTCAAGATTTCAAGATATACAACCATTTAAAAGCAGGATCTTTTTGGCATCGCCGACCATGCATGGGGAAGAGATAGAATACATCCAAGATGCCTTTGACACGAACTGGATAACCACAGCAGGAGAAAATATTAATGTGTTGGAGCAAGTGGTAGCAAAAAAAGTTGGTGTAAAGTATGCAGTTGGATTAACATGTGGAACAGCAGCATTACATTTGTCGGTCAAACTGGCGGCCGAAAGATTATATGGTTCGAGTTCAGGCATATCTACCCCGCTAGGTCTGGGGCTGGGAGGAAGTTTATATGGGAAGAGAGTATTTTGTTCTGATATGACTTTCTCGGCCAGCGTAAATCCTGTTGTATATGAGGGTGGTGAACCGATATTTATTGATACAGAATATGATACTTGGAACATGGATCCTGTAAGCTTGTCACGTGCATTTGAAATATTTCCTGATGTCAAATTGGTTGTTATTGCACATCTTTATGGCACTCCCAGTAAAATTGATGAAATTAAGAAAATATGTAGTGAACATGGAGCCTTGCTGATTGAGGATGCGGCAGAAAGTTTAGGGGCTAGTTATAAAAGCAGACAGACAGGAAGCTATGGTGATTATGCCGCTATAAGTTTTAATGGTAATAAAATTATTACGGGATCGTCTGGGGGAATGTTTTTAACAAATAGTGAATATGACGCAGATAGGGTTCGGAAATGGTCCACACAGTCAAGGGAAGATGCTCCATGGTATCAGCATGAAGAGTTAGGATATAATTATCGAATGAGTAATATAATCGCTGGAGTTGTGCGTGGCCAAATAGAGTATTTGGATGAACATATTAAGGAGAAAAGACGAATATATGAAAGATATAAAAGTGGACTGAGTGATTTATCAGTTACCATGAATCCTATTAATTTTGAAAATAGTGATCCTAACTATTGGCTTTCCTGTATGTGTATAAATGATGAGACCATGTGTGAAACCGTTAGATCAGACCAAAAAGTGATCTGGAAACATGCGGTTAATAAATCTTGTCCTACAGAGATTTTGGAGGCACTTAATTTTTTTAATGCAGAAGGAAGACCTATATGGAAGCCAATGCATATGCAAAATATTTATAAGAATAACAACTTTGTAGGGCGATCCGGAATTATGCGGGGAACTAGCAATGCATACATAAAAAAAACAAGAATCATAGATACCAGCGGTGATATATTCAATCGAGGCTTGTGTTTGCCATCAGATATTAAAATGAGTGAGAGCGAACAGGACAGAGTGATTGATATTATACACCGCTGTTTTGAATAGGTGGAGAGTCAGGAAGATGAAAAAGTTCGTAGTAATTTTTATGTCTGTGTTTTTATATCTGATGGCCATGATAGGACTATGCAAGGTTACCAAATACCAGCAAGAAAAGGCAAAAAAGGAAGGAAGACATATTCCCTATGGGCCTTATGAGGCGTTAATAAAACGACCAATGGATATAGTAGTGGCAGGGATATCGTTATTTCTTCTTTTTCCTTTCCTGGGAATTATCTCTTTAATATTAAAATTCCGATTAGGTTCGCCCATTTTGTTTCAGCAGTCACGTCTGGGGTTAAATAATAAGGTGTTTAAAATTGTTAAATTTCGTACAATGACAAATCAATGTGGAAACAATGGAGAACTCCTTCCAGATGAAGACAGGATCACATCTGTCGGAAAGTGGCTGCGTTTAAGTAGTATTGATGAACTCCCTGAACTGATAAATGTAATAAAAGGGGATATGTCTATTGTGGGGCCGCGGCCGTTATTGTCAAAATATCTGGAAAGATATAGTGAAAAACAGAAGCATAGACATGATGTGAGGCCCGGTCTTACAGGACTGGCACAAATATCAGGACGTAACAGTTTGTCATGGGATGAAAAATTTGAGGATGATATAAAGTATGTGGAAAGGATCACATTACTAGGGGATTTAAGAATTATATTAAAAACAGCAATGGTAATATGGAAAAAAGAAGGTATCAGCGCCGAAGGATCAGCTACGATGCCTGAGTTTATGGGAAACAAGAAGTAAAAGGGACAAGCTGAGAGATGAAAGAATATCATATTTTATTTACCGGAGTAGGAAGAAGAGTGGAGTTGATTCAAGCTTTCAGAGAAGCAGCATCGTGTTTGAATAAAAAAATTAAAATTTATGGTTCTGATATAACTGAGTGGGCTCCGGCACTTGCATTTTGTGATTATACAAGAATTGTATGCAAAATGAAAGAGAAAAACTATATTTCTGAATTGCTGGAAATTTGTAAGAAAGATAAGATTGATTTAATTATACCCACAATAGATACAGACTTAAATTCACTTAGTCTGAATAAGAATCGGTTTGAAGAGATAAAAACAAGAGTACTTATTAGTGAACCAGAAAAAATTCTTCTTTGCAGAGACAAAAATTATACATCAGATTTTTTTAGATCATGTAAAGTTAAGGCGCCTATAACAATAAACAATTACAAGAAATATGTGGGAAGGTATCCATGTTTTATAAAGCCTAAAGATGGAAGCAGTAGCATTAATGCTTTTAAGGTAAAAGATAAAAATGAAATAAAATTATATGCAGATCTGATAAAAGATTATGTGATACAGCCATATATAGAAGGAATGGAATATACGGTTGACATTTTTTGCGATTTTGGAGGAATGCCTGTATATATTACGCCAAGAGTCCGTCTTGCTGTAAGAGCTGGAGAAGTATTAAAGACCAAAATAGATCTTGATGAGCGGATTATAAATGAATGTAAAAAGATAATTGAAAAGTTTAAACCTTGTGGCCCTATAACAGTACAATTAATTAGGGAAATAAATACTGGAGAAGATTACTATATAGAGATTAATCCTCGGTATGGCGGCGGAGTTCCGCTTTCAATGAAGGCAGGGGCCAGAAGTGCAGAAACAGTTTTAAAACTTTTGAGCGGACAGGAAGTAGGCTATTTAAACAGCCGGATCAGTGATAAAGCCGTCTATAGCAGATTTGATCAGAGCATATGTGTTAAGAATAATAAATCAGAAATAAAAGGTGTAATTTTTGATTTAGATGATACTTTGTACTCTGAAAAAGAATATGTAAAAAGCGGATATAGTGCAGTGTCTGAATATTTAGGAAACAGAAGCTATAAAGATAAACTATGGGACTATTTTAAACAGGGAGAACAGGCTATAGAGAAACTTTTACAAGAAATTGGGAGGGAGAAAGAAAAAGAGGACTGTATCAATATATATCGCAACCATAAGCCTCAAATAACTATTTATAATGGTGCTATGAAGTTGATACAATGGTTAAACCAGAAAAATATTAAAGTCGGAATTATTACAGACGGAAGACCAGAAGGTCAAAAAAATAAAATACATGCTCTTGGTTTGGACGATAAGATCACGGATATTATTATTACTGACAATTTGGGCGGAATACAATTCCGTAAACCAGATAATACTGCATTTCGGATTATGCAAAAGAAATGGAACATTTCTTATGAGAGTATGATATATATTGGAGATAATATAGATAAAGATTATTTAGCAGTGAGACAGTTAGGAATAAGATTTTGGTGGTTTAGAAATAGGGATGGAATATATTGGAATGAAAATTTGCAATGTCAAGATAATACATTTGACAGTATAAGTTCTTTATCAGAAGAGATAATGAAACAGATAATATAAACACTATTTTTAATGTGAAGGAGTTTAATACCTTTGAATGAAGATAAGTTGCTAAAGGCAATGCAAGGAAAACAGTTAGAACTGCTCAAAGAGTTGGAAAGAGTATGCAATATAATAGGAGTAAGGTACTATTTGGCAAGCGGCACTTGTTTGGGAGCAGTCAGGCATCAGGGCTTTATCCCGTGGGATGATGATATAGATATATATATGTATTGGAAAGACGCAGAGAAACTTGCAGATAATCAAGATTTATTTAAAGAGCATTATTTTGTACAGAATAAAAAAACAGATCCTAATGTTAGAACATCTCATTATAGGTTAAGGGATTCAAATACTTCTCTCTTTCTGGAGGAAGACAAAAATGATGATATTAACCATGGAATTTTCATAGATATATATATTTTATATCCGTATCCGGACAATAAATTGTTGGCGTATAAGATAATATTTGATTCATTTATTTATAGAATTCTTATTGCGGAAAGAGAACCGCAAAATCATGGAAAAGGCGCTAAAATTATTGGAAAAATGATAAATACTATTTACAGAGGAGAGCGAAGGGAAAAGAAACTATTATCTGTAGAAAAAGAATATCGTTTCAATAAAGGGAGGAAATATTTAGCCACATATTTTGGAAGAGATACGACACTTTTCCATTCAATAGTTTATCCTAAAATTTGGTTTATAAAACCAAAAAAGTTAAAATTTGAAGGCCTAGAAGTAAACTGCCCGGGGGATACAGATGCATATTGCCGCCTTCAATATGGAGATACATATATGCAGCTTCCGCCAAAAGAGAAGAGAAGGCCGCATCATGATTTTATTTACTGTGATGTTAATGAAGCTTATACAAAATTTAAAGGAAAATATTATTAAGAATTAGAATGGGAGATAAGGTTTAGTGAATTACGCATTGATACTTGCCGGAGGAGTAGGGCAAAGAATGAGAAATTCTGGAATGCCCAAACAATTTTTAGAAATTTTTGGAAAGCCAATTATTATATATACCTTGGAAAAATTTGAAAAATGTAATGATATTGATAAGATTGTTATTGCATGTAATAGCAGCTGGATAAATCATTTAAATACATTATTAACACGGTTTGCTCTCAATAAAGTATCAGCAGTTGTTCCAGGCGGAAAGGACAGGCAGTCTAGTATTGAAAATGGGATTACTGCAATACAAAGGCAAGGAGCAGTTAACCATGACATTATTGTAATTCATGATGGAGTGAGACCTCTTATCCAAAACAGTATAATAAGCGAGAATATTAGAATTGCTAAAAAATATGGAAGTGCAATGACAGTAAGACCGGTAATTGAGTCTGTTGTAATTACTAACAAAGAGAGTGCCCAATTTAATGATTTTAAAAAACGTGATGATACATATAGTTTAACAGCGCCACAAACATTTAGAATGGATTTATTGATTTCTACTTATGGAAAGACAGGAGAAGTAGATCAGCCAATACCGCTTCTTGATACTGCATTGGCATACACTTTTCTTGGAAATGATATCAGGCTTGTAAAAGAGAACAATACAAATATTAAGATTACAACACCAGAGGATTATTATATATTAAAAGCTATTCTTGAACTTGAAGAAAGTAAGTATGTTTTTGGACTATAGTAAAGAAGGATTTATAGGAAAGGAATCTTATGGAAAAAAGAGATTTAGATATTATTACAAATAGTGCCGTTAATTGGCAGCTATATAGAAATAAAACGGTTTTGATTACGGGGGCAACGGGGAGATTAGGGCGTTATATTTTGGAAACTTTTATTGAAGTTGATCTTAGATATAATCTTAATATGTGTATACTTGGTCTGGCTAGGAACAAGAATAAGGCTAAGCTTGTTTTTGGAAATGAATTAGAGTTTCCTAATGTAAAGATGATAATACAAGATATAAATACACCTGTAAATTATAATGGTAAAATAGATTTTATATTTCATACTGCCGGACCTGCAGCACCTATAGATTTTAAAAACATACCGGTAGAGACAATGTGGAGCCATATCAATGGAATGTATAATATTTTAGAATGTGCGCGAATTTGTCATACACAAAAAGTTTTTTACGTTCCTACAGTCGAAATTTATGGCGAATGGAAAGGAAGCAGGTGTATAACCGAAACAGATATGGGAGTGTTGCAGCATCTGAATTTTAGAGCCTGTTATCCAGAAGCAAAAAGGGTATGCGAGACAATGCTAACTGCATATGAAAAGGAATATGGAATAAGATACTGCGGGGCTCGACTTTCTCATACACTTGGCCCCGGAATATTACTTGATGATGGAAGAGCTTTCGCAGAATTTATGCAGTGTGTACTGAACGAGAAAGATATTATTCTGCAGTCATCAGGAAGTGCTATGAGGACATACACCTATGTAGCGGATGCTATGAATGCAATTTTTTTAATTATGGATAAAGGGGAGGATACCTTTTATAACGTATCATCTGAAGAGAATTTAATAAGTATACGTGATTTAGCAGAAATGATTGCAGATCTTTCTCCAGTAGGAAAGACTAAAGTAGTATTTAGTAGTGAAAAAGGGGAATTGCCCTATCTTCCGTTTAAATTAGCGATTATGGATAGTTGTAAAATTCGCGATCTTGGCTGGAAGCCGCAAGTAAGAAATGAAGAAATGTTTAGATGGACTTTAGAATCTTTTTTATGAAATATCCTAAATATGAGGTGAATTTTATTGGATAAAAGAGATAGGGATTTATGGATTCCAGAAGTTGCTGTACTCATGAGTTCTTATAATGGTGAAAAATATATCAATGAGCAAATAGATAGTATTTTAGCACAAGTTGATGTGAAAATATCTTTATATATACGTGACGATGGATCTACAGATAATACTTGTTCTATTATAAGCCGATATTGTAATGAATATAGGAATATTCAAATATATTCTGAAAGCATTATGGGGGAGAAAAAAGAGGAACATAAAAATATTGGTCCAGGTATGAGTTTTATGCGTCTCATGTATTATGTCGTAAAAAATGAAAGACTCTATGACTACTATGCGTTTTCTGATCAGGATGACATATGGAAAAAGGAAAAATTGATCAGAGCTATTACAAAGATTAAGGATGAAAAAGAAGCTGCATTATATTGTTCTAACCAAGAATTGTATCAAGAAAAATATAGAGGAAGGTTAAGATTTGAAGAGAAACCGGATCTTTCTTTAAAAAGGCATATTACAAAAAATGATATTTCTGGTTGTACCATGGTAATGAATCATATACTTGCTCAAAGGATTACTAATATGAAGTGTCCAGGTCATGATATTTTGGATTATAGAATGCATGATGCCTGGATTTTTTTAGGGGCATTGATCTGCGGAAAAATAATATATGATCATGAATCATATATTTTATACCGAATACATGATAATAATGCAGTGGGAATAAAAAGGGCAAATATAGCATCGCGTATCAAGAGAGGATTAAATTTTCAAAAGGGAAGGGCTCAATATAAAAATATTCGTATGAAAACAGCAAAATACTTCCTTCATGAATTCCCTGAAATGGAAAAAGAAAAAAAGGAAATACTTATAAAGTTTGCTGACTATCAAAAATCATTAGACAGGAAATTAGAACTAATAAAAGATCAAGAGATTTATAAATTAAGTGGTGAAAGGCGTATTATATTTGCTATGAAAGTTATACTGAATTATGTCTGACTTAATTATACATAATTTTCAGATATATGATAGTATGATTACATGACTGATATATAAGTGAAAAGATGAAAATAAAAAGAAATAATGTTAACATTTTGACGTATATGGCTATGATAATATATGTCTTTTGCTATATCTATTTCCCCCCGGTTTTAAGTCAAAATCTACTATATATTGTTGGATTATTCGCTTGGATATTCTTAATAAAAAGATATGGTATGTTGAAAAAAATTATAGGATCAAAATATTTTAGAACAATTATTTTTTCGCTGGTTTTTCTCTGCATTTATTGTTTTACAATTAGTTTTTATCATAGCAACTCAATTAAGATAGCAGTTTATACTCCGCTGTTTTGGCTGTTTCTAATTATTCCAACAGTTATCTTTACCTCAATATGGATGATTGAAAGAGGATATGGTTTCCGTAATGTAATTAATATCTTATTGGTAGTAGCTAATATACAAGGGATGTTAGCTGTTTTTTCATATATCAATATGTCTTTTCATAATTGGGTGTTAGAAAAATTTATCATCAACGGAGCTAATATAGAATTATTTACCAAGATTTCTAATTATAGATTAAATGGTTTGGCATATCATCTCACAAATTATGCTCCTCTGGTTTCTGCATTTATGATTGTAGTTGTCTTTGAATTAAGTAAAACAAATTGGAAATATATAACTACTATTCCATTGATGGCAGCATCTATAATCTTAAATTCGAGGACAGCGGCTGTCATATGTTTGTTAGGCATTATATTGGCATTTCTTTTGAAGAAAAACTATAGAAAAATATCATATGGAAGTATCATTATAATATCTATTTCCTGTATATCGTTAATAATAGTTTATAGGTACCTTGACAATGCAGAAACTTGGAATAGTAAATGGTTTCTGGATTCTTTCAGAAGTATTTATTCTTTCTTGTTTGATAATAGTCGGACAGGATACTTTGAAATTCTGAATGATGAAAATTTATTGAGACTACCAACTGGAATTAATCTATTAATAGGGGTCGGTTCTTATGTATATTCCAATGTTAAGTATGGATTTCATACAGACGTAGGTTATGTAAATTATATTTGGATGGGGGGATTAATTTATTTCTTCTTGATATTTTTTCTCATATTTTATATTTTAAAGCCACTGAGCAGGGAAAGTAAGAAATTATTCTTTATTGCCTTAGTCTTTATTTTTGTATTAAATATTAAAGATGTTATGTTTACAGTTAATGAATTTATGAACCTGTTGTTTTTTCTAACAATGTATAAATATATTGAGAATAAAGGATTATGCCAATGAGTGAAATAATGGTTAGCGTCATATGTTTGACCTATAATCATAAAAAATATATAAAAAAGACATTAGACAGTATTATTGAGCAAAAGACAAATTTTATTTATGAAATTTTAGTACATGATGACGCATCAAATGATGGAACTACAGATATTATAAAAAGCTATATGGAGAAATATCCAAATTTAATACACCTTTTTTTACAAGCCGAGAATCAGTTTAGTAAGAAAAATTATAGAGCTAGCTATGATCTTGTATACCCGAACGCAAGAGGAAAATATATTGCAGTATGTGAGGGCGATGATTATTGGATTGATAAATGCAAATTACAAAAGCAATTTAATTTTTTGGAATCACATCTTCAGTACGGATTTGTAGCGCACCCGGCTTTTAAAATTGATAAACAAGGATTGCCATTAAATGAAATTCTTGGTCCCGTTGATTTATTTGACAGGGATATTACATTGAGTAAAGATGCAGTGATTCATTATCCCACAGCATCTATGTTTTATAGGAGAG
>Ga0137297_10797_pt1 | contig 21221 bp, 18 predicted proteins | sample RamsorincwithD2O_FD_97191 | JGI IMG/M metagenome (GOLD analysis project Ga0137297, IMG submission 97191) | Mouse cecal microbial communities from Vienna, Austria - Mucin amended with D2O | ecosystem: Host-associated > Mammals > Digestive system > Large intestine > Cecum | place: Austria: Vienna... | reverse complement strand
AGAAGCATGTTCTGGGGTAAGGCAAAGACCGGACACCAAAATCAACACACAACAAGGAACATCAAGAGGTATAAAATGGATCCAATCACCGGGCAGTACCAGCTGTGGCTTGAGAAGGCTGTGGCTGATCAGGATATACAAAAAGAATTAAAAACCATGGCAGAAGAACCAGACAAGCTGGAGGATGCCTTTTACCAAAACCTTGCCTTCGGAACCGGAGGTCTTCGGGGGATCATCGGGGCCGGAACCAACCGGATGAACGTGTACACTGTGGCGAAAGCGTCACAGGGACTGGCGGATTATATCAACCTCCTGGCAGGGGATAAAACTTCCCTGACCAAAAAGGGGAAACTTCCCAGGGTCGCCGTCAGCTACGATTCCCGGATAAAATCCCGGCTCTTTGCCCATACAGCCTGCCAGGTATTTGCCGCCAATGGTCTGGATGTCTTTGTCTACAAAGACTTAATGCCGACCCCCTGTCTCTCCTTTGCCACACGGGAGCTGGGATGCGCCGCGGGGGTCATGATAACCGCCTCCCACAATCCAGCTGTGTACAATGGCTACAAAGTCTATGGCCCAGATGGCTGTCAGATCACATCTGGGGCAGCAAAAGCGATTCTCAGGGAGATCGAAAAGCTGGATATTTTTTCCGACATCAAAGGGTTTTCCGAAAACAGGCCAGGCCAGGGAACCATCCAGTATATTTCCGAGGAAATATACACAGCCTTTGTGGAAGCCGTAAAAACCCAGTCCTTCTCAAATGGCGGCAAAAAGGATCTGTCCATCGTATATTCCCCTCTAAACGGCACAGGACTTCACCCAGTGACCCGGACTCTGTCCGAATGTGGATATAAAGATATCGCTGTAGTGGAGGAGCAAAAAGAACCTGACGGCAATTTCCCCACATGCCCTTATCCAAATCCAGAGATACAAGAGGCCATGGAACTGGGAATCCAGTACGCCAAAAAACAGGACGCAGACTTGGTGCTGGCCACTGACCCTGACTGCGACCGGGTGGGAATCGCCGTAAAAGCTCAAAGGGGAGACTACACTCTCCTGTCAGGCAACGAGACAGGGGTGCTTCTCCTGGACTATATCTGTTCCCGCCGCGCGGCCTTGGGACTCATGCCAAAGAACCCTGTTTTCATGAAAACCATTGTCACCACCAATATGGCGGAAACCATCGCCTCACGCTATGGAGTCTCCACGGTCAATGTGCTCACTGGTTTCAAGTTCATCGGCGAGCAGCTTGGGGAACTTGAGAAGAACGGCCGCCTGGACTCCTTCATCTTTGCCTTTGAGGAAAGCTATGGATACTTAAGCGGCTCCTATGTCCGGGATAAGGACGGGGTGGGGGCTTCCCTGCTTATCTGTGAAATGGCGGCTTATTATAAAGAACAGGGGCTCAGCCTGGCGGACAGACTTGAAGAATTGTATCAAACTTATGGGTATTGTCTGGATACTCAGCACTGCTGCCATTTTGAAGGCCCTCACGGTGCCAGGCAAATGCGGGAAATCATGGGGAAGCTCCGAGAGGGAGTAAACTATTTGGGCGGCAAAAAGATCATAGGGTTCGAGGACTATAAAAACGGCTTTCATAATCTTCCCAAATCCGACGTGGTCCGGTTTCTTCTGGAAGACAATTGCTCCGTAGTGGTGAGGCCCTCAGGCACAGAGCCTAAGATCAAGGTTTATGTGTCTGTACGGGGAGAGAATCAAGGAGAGGCACAGAAAATTGAGGAAAAGATCACCTCTGATATGGAAGTTTTTTTTGAAGGAGATCGAGAGGATTAAAACGCCCCGATCTCTTTTTTCTTTCCAGACTTTTATTGAATGAGGCACTTTTTCGTGCTACAATCTTCCTAAGCTGTTCAATAGCGGAAAGCTAACCGCATGAATAATGGCTCTGATGGAAGCCTTATAACTGATCTGGTGAACGAAGTAATCCTGTTGTCTAGGGAGTTTTAAAATCTCTTCAAATATTCCATAAAATTCTTTTTATTCTCTAATGCCGTGGTAGTAGGCCTGCCGAGATCAGGTCGAGCCCCTATAGAGCATTTCACCTCAATAAAGGTCAGTTCATTTCGGTTCTTTGCCTCCTCTAGTTCCCTATCCAGCTTTTCAAAGGTATCTACAGAGACAGTCCAGGGATAACCACAGGCCTTGGCGATTCCCACCAGATCAATTTCTCCTGCCACCGTAGGCATACCTCCCACAGTCTCATGGGCTCCGTTATTTATAACAATATGGACAAGATTTCCGGGTTTGTTGGCTCCCACCACCGCCATGGAACCCATATGCATGAGGAGAGCTCCGTCTCCGTCAACACACCAGACCTTTGCGTTCGGTTTATGGATGGCCACCCCCAGGGCGATCGATGAACTATGTCCCATGGACCCCACAGTAAGAAAATCACGCTGATGACCCTGGCCATTGGCCTCCCTGATCTCAAACAACTCACGGCTTGCTTTTCCCGTAGTACTCACCACAGGGTCCCCGCCACTAATTCCGGCGATATGGCGTATAATCTCTTCTCTGGTCATAATACTGTTGTTTTTGTAGGAAACTTTTGAGTCACAAGAAAGCGCGCCTTTTCGGATCACAAAAGCCACATCTTTTCCAGCAGCGAGCAGGGTTCGGAATTCAGCCATGACTGCCTCCAGTTGATCATCTGTGGTGTCCTTTCCTATGATAAAACTCTGGATCCCCATATCCTCCAGAAGTCTCACAGTCACCGTTCCCTGGTAGACATGCTGGGGCTCGTCGTGAACTCCCGGCTCTCCCCTCCAACCAATGATAAAAATCACTGGGATGGCGTATACCCTATCATTTAGAAGCGAGGCTGCCGGATTGATGATGTTGCCCTCTCCACTGTTTTGCATGTAGACCACAGGGTGTTTTCCCGTAGCCAGATGGTATCCCGCCGCCAGGGCCGCGCAGTTTCCCTCATTAGCCCCGATTATATGATGTTCTGGGTCTATCCCATATCGATTCATAAGATAATCACAGAGGGGACGCAGTAGGGAGTCAGGAACACCGGTATAGAAATCAGCGCCTATGATTTTCACCAAATTCTCCACTTTCATATTACAAAATTTCCTTCCTCAAGTATTTGTCGATACAGATACTCTATCATCTCAATAGTCAGACTGACGGGGTTATTTTTCAATCTGACTGGATTCACCGATTTTGTCAGAATCCCCATATCGTCGTCTCTAAGCACAGGAACACTTAGTTCCATATCGCGGAGTATTTTCTGAAATTTCTCCGCGGCCTCTGTGACGCTGGCGCACCCCATAGCACGGGCAATTTTTAAAAACACCTCTAACAAATGCTTACCGCCTCTGGGATCTGTACATCTGTCAATATGTTCTATCATAAAAGGCCACAATTTACCAACGCACAGAGCCGCTCCGTGACCATGAGCGATCCCATACAAGCTGGTGAGTTTATAACACATGGCGTGGCCTGCCGTTGTCTCAGTGATATTGATGGCCTTCCCCGCCAGATGCGCGGCACGCAGTATAGGATTATTACACTTCTCCTCATTGGCAAGATATCCTTCCAGGTTTTCGCGGATCATTTTTATTGATTCCTCAGAGTACCTCATGCTCTCCTCCGTAGAATTTACAGACCAGAAGGATTCTATAGCGTGACACAGCGCATCCAAAGCGGCTGATTTTTTCTGGTAAGTCGGCAGAGACTTTAAAACGGAGGGATCCAGCATAAACGCGTCAGGCAGGCAACTGTCATGAGCAATGGACTGCTTCTCATTGTTATAGTATATGACCGCGAATCTGGTAGATTCACTACCAGTTCCCGCTGTAGTAGGAACAGCAATGAGTTTTATATCATTGGGAATAATCTCCTGGCACAGGTAGTTCTTTTCTGGATCCATATTAGAAAACAATTTAATACATTTAGCTACATCAATAGCGCTGCCGCCTCCAATCGCGATAATGGCATCACAGTTGTGCCGACGAAACCACTTCACGCCGCGGACCACCGATTCATACAGAGGGTTTGGCTTAAAATCTGAAAAATAAATAATGTGAATCCCTGACGCTTGCTCTATTTCAGCCAAATACTTGTAGATCCTCAGATACCTCAAAGAGTCATCACATACTAACATCACCTTAAAAATCTGATTTTCCTGAATATAAGATATCAATTCAGAATAGGTCTCATCCGCGGTCAATTCTCTCTGTTCCATGATCCGTATCCTTCACCTCCCCTTTTTCTTGATCTTGCCCTATTTTCCAGTTCCTGATATCTTTCCTCAGCCAAGTAGGGATATTCCACCAGAATTCCCCCATGCGAGGCCGGGACGCCTCCCATATACTGTCCCTTCCTTCCCCAGATCCGCAGCCTTCGGTTGCCCCATTCCCTTAGGTAAAGTTCTAACACAGAATATTATTTCTATCAGAGAATTTTAAACTCTTTATACAGATTCGCTCTTACCGCCTTATCTGTTGCCGCCTTTTGGACATCCTCATTTCTGCCTTTTAAAATCAGCAGTGACACAAGTCTTCCTAATTTATCCTCCCCTTCTTCCCGTCCCTCTTTTCTTCCTTCTTTTCTTCCTTCTTCTCGCCCCTCTTCTCTGAGCATCTTCATAGTCTCAGCCTCGTTATATTCTGTAATGCACATATCTTTTACCTCCGCTCTGTTGCCCATCAAAAACATCCTGATTTCGTAATCCGCGGGCATATCATTAATTGCTTTATCTACGGCTTCGCCGATCTCCATCCCATTTATTCTGTTCCCGCGAATCTGCTCTACAAACCACGCGTACTCAGCCAGTGGTCTGCAGGCTTTCATCAGTTTCGTGTTATGTCCATAATTGATGTTTATCATTCGCATTTTCACTTCAATATCCGGCTCCATGGCTTCCCCATCACACTCAAACGCATCACTCAAACACAGGATTTTGTCCTCCTCGCCTTCTGTTCCGTTGTAAAAAGTTACCAGCTTTGGAAGCGGAAGCCGCACCATCGTCTTACCATAAATATTCAGGTTGTTCATTTGAATATATTTATCATAAAGTTTTCCCGCGTACATCAGCTGACGCACCGGCATATTTGGATTGTAAGTGCTTTGTTGTTCGTAAATATTCATGACATAGAACAGAATAAAAGAAATATCATTCTTCATTCCCATATAAACAGCGTTTTCAATGGTCGTGAAATAAATATCTTCTGGGTTTTCATAATTGGTGCCGTTTACCCCATTATACAAGCTTAGTGTCCATTCTCTGTTAGTCTCACTTCCAAACAAAAAGCTGAATAAACGGTCTTTGTATTTCTTATTGATCGTTGGCATATGGCCCCCTTTCATAGCTTTTTAATGACGAATATCTCTAACTGGGTACTTTTCATAGTTCTTTAAAAGAATTATATCATTTCTATATAATAATTACAAGAGACCGTGTTCTGGTTTGTTAATATATATGTAGGAGGCAAATCAATATATTGAATACGCATCTGATGAAAAATAGGACTTATAAACGCGACTTTTCTGGCTCCCATCGACGCAAAATTAACTTGCGTGTTAAAAGTTTACACTAATAAGAAGCCAGGACCGCTCCAAGTAGTAAGAGTGAAATAAACTGATGAAGTGACAGAACCTGTTTTATTCAGGTACTTTTTATGCCTAGTACAATCCAACTTTATTAAGGTTATGTTTCATGCTTGCTGTGTTCCTGACTGCTTGCGTTTTGTCAGGGTACGTGGCTTAGGCGCACGTTTATCCCTGTCAACCGGGTTTGCTGCTTTGCGGTTTACAACTTCATAAAGGATCTGGCTTAGGTCTTCCTTTTCCAGATCAATATCGTCAAGCTTGTATGACCAGTGGTATGGAATGGGAACCTCATTCACCTCATCAAAGTACTTGTAGATCCTTTTTTCAAGTTCTTCTTTGCTTGAGACCCGGATCCCATTTAGCATCTGCTTTGTCATCTTACTGAAAAAACCTTCCACCATGTTTAACCAGAAACCATGGGTTGGGGTGAAAACAAATTCAAACCTTCCAGGGACTGTATTCAGATATTTCTGCGTCTCCCGCGATGTGTGGGCGGAATGGTTATCAAGGATAAGACGGATCTTATCGCCACGCGGATATTTTGTGTCAAGTATCTTTAAGAAACGCACGAAATCGGAGCTTTTATGCGTATCACTTACCAATGGGATGACTTCCCCCGTAAGCAGGTCGATCGCCGCCAATAAGGATAGTGTACCAAGGCGCACGTATTCACTTTGTATTCGTGGTCATATTGCCTGTTTTCTGCCATTTTTGTTCACTCCTTATTCTCTTGATTATATACCCAATCCTTGAGAATGGGGTGTCAACTTTTTTTATACCACATCAGAAATGCTATGACCGCCCTAGCAGACAGATTAACACTTTTATCAAGAAACCAGCTAATTTAATTAGGCATAGGAGACCAAGATAGATTTTAAAAATTTGGTCAATGAATTCGATTTGACATAGATATAAGATAAAACCAAACAAGTCTCCTAAAAATAGTGCATTATAAAGGAATTCTGGGTTTCATATAGAGTATTTACTAAAAAAGTCAACTATTCTTAGGAATGCTCCCAAATATTCTCATACTTTTTATATCCAATATAGCGTATAAAGTGAGGTAGCATTCGTTTAATAAATTCTCTTTTTTTATCCTTAATTAAACTTCTCTTTTTGTTTTCTAAGTCCACCTTGGTACAATATTCAGATTCTGAGAGCATCCTTAACGTCTCCAAATATTTTTTATTTATCTGACTTGAACTAATTCCTTCTAAGTTGAAATTTGCAATGTCAATATCTATATATCTAAATTTATGTCCCATTTCAAATTGATTTAAAAAAAATTTCGCATCTGCTATAATTTTATATGACTCATCAAATGGCATCTTTTTCAATAAATCAACCCTTGTCAATGAAGCTTGGTGACAAAATACCGGTCGCATATGAGTAACATTAACATTCGGAGGTCTATGTAATTTTCTTTTATTATATATAGTCGAATAATGATTCCCATAAATAATTTCGTCATCTTTTCTTATTTTTTTTACTATCTCTGATATAGTTTTTGAATCAACAAAACTATCACCAACGTTCATAAAGATTACAAACTCACCTTTAGCAAAAGAAATTCCTTTGTTCATAGCATTGTATATTCCATTATCATTTTCGGATATATAAATAATTTCTTTATATTTTTGATATTTCTTAATAATTGAAGAAATAATTTCTTGTGTTCCATCACTGGAATTCCCATCAATTACTACTAACTGAATATAAGGATAATCTTGTTTTATAATAGAATTCAATGTACTTTCTATATACTTCTTCGCATTAAGACACACAGTAACTACCGATATATTGATTTTATCATCCATTACTATCCCTCTTTAGTTTCAATTTAACTCTAAGATACAACACAAAAAAAGTAAGTAATATAAATGTTACTCCTCCGATAAATACCATTCTCATTAAATAAACTGTCTTGTCCTGAGTAATTTTAATATGTTTTAATATCCAATACATAAATAAACCTATTGACAAATATACTATAGTTACTGGTAAATATCTTTTAAAGCAAATATTATTTCTTACCTTATAAAATTGATATATACATACAGATACTTCAGCGAATATTGTCGCTATTGCTGCTCCAACAGAAGCATAATAAGGTATCAAAACAGCATTCACCACAATATTTAAAACCGCGCCCATAATAGATGAATCTATAAATATTTTATCTAATTTTTGGGGTATCAAATATTGTGTTCTTAAAACATTTCCAATACCAAAAAAGAATACTGTTACTACTAAAAGCGCAAGCAAAGAAGCCGTCTTTTCAAACCCAGGTCCAAAATAAACATATGTAAAAGTATCTTTTATTGCTAAAATTCCAAATATTGCGGCACTCACATAAATTATTACTCCCTCCATTGCATAGTCAAAATATTTCTTACCGTTGCTATCCGTAACGTCGCATGCCAACGCGCTCATCCTTGGAAGCATTACAGTCCCTATTGCAATAATTAATGACTGCACCATTTTTATAATTTTTTCGGCATTTTCATAAAATCCAACCTCCTCCATATTTGTCATATATCCAAGCATAATTTTATCCATCATATTATATATACTAGAAGCAATTATAGGGATAAATAACTTTAAATTCGGTTTTAAATGCTGTAATACGCCGTTCCAATTTGGTCTTATAAAATAAACGAGTGTTTTTATATAGGGCCATAAACACAGTTGACTTAGCAATGCGCTACATGACATAATTAAAATATATATATACACATCTTCGGAATTATGTACGAAAATAAAAATACATATAACAGAAAATATCTTTATAAATATATTTCTTATAACAGTTAATTTGAATTGCTCCATACCAAAAAAGAACCAATTAATATCAAACATCGATGACCATACCCACATTGACATAGCAATAGCAGCATATCTATCATCTGCCCAAAAAATAGTATATATTATATACACAATAATACTAACTGTAAAACATACTAACTGTAATGTATAAATTTCAAAAAAAACTTTTGATCGTTGATCTTTGTCATTTTGGACAGCCGCAATTGCTCGATTGCCATAGTTACTTAGGCCAAGAACCGTAATGTATATAAAGTATGTCGCAATAGACTGAGAAAATGAATAAATACCAATTCCCTTGGCACCAAGAGTTCTTGATAAATATGGAGTTGTTATCAATGGCAATACTAATATAAGAATTTGATACGCAAAATTATAGAATATGTTTTTCTTTAAATTGTTTTTCATATTTTTCCTTTAAGGATGGCTTATCTTTACCTAAATATTCTTAATATCATAAGTCTTCTTTTATTATTGACATAAATATTACATTTAAAAACTCGCCATCGATAAAAACCATATCCCTGGCTGTTCCTTCTACTTTGAAACCCGCCGATAAATATCCTTTATAGGCTATTACATTTTTTTCCAAAACTCTCAAAAAAATACGGTGCAACCCTACTTGATTAAAACCAAACTTGATAAATCGTCTTGTAGATTCCCTTGCATATCCCTTGCCAATCGCTGTATCATCACCTATAAATATTCCAAACTCTGCGCTCTTATAATTATAGTTGACATTTCCATAATAAACCGAACCTATCGGTTTAGTCGTTGCTGATTCCTCGATAATATATTGAATAACCGACCCATTTTCAACCTTTGTCTTCATCCAGTGTTCATGCATTTCATAAGAAAATTTCTCACGAAATATAAAATTGTCTCTTACACGCGGATTGTTTCTCCACTCCACAATATAGTTTGTATCAGCCATTGTAATAGGTCTCAGATTGATTTTATTTCCCATAATATTAGGTAATTGCTCCATATAAACCACCTCTATGTATAATATTCGCTGACCGTATATATGACTCTTTCAAGATCTTCCGCAAACATTCCATAATATAATGGCAATCTCAACAGTCTCTCACTCTCGACTGTGGTAAACTTATCCTCTCCTGAAAATCTTCCAAATTTAATTCCTGCAGGTGCTGAATGTAATGGGATATAATGAAACACGGCCATAATACCATTACTTTTTAAAAAATTGATTAGATCAGTTCTTTCAGACAAATCTTTGCATTTAATATAAAACATATGCGCATTGTGTCCGCATTCCTCAGGAATACTTTGTAACTGTATTTTCCCATAACTTTCTAGTGCCTTTAATCCTGAATAATACTTATTCCACACCGCTAAGCGGTTATCGTAAATATTGTCTGCTTTTAAAAGCTGCGCCCATAGATATGCTGAATTTAATTCACTCGGAAGATAACTATCACCAAAATCAACCCAAGTGTATTTGTCAATTTGTCCTCGGAAAAATTTTGCTCTATTAGTTCCTTTTTCACGCAAAATCTCTGCACGCTCATTATATATTGGATTATTTATTACCAAAGCGCCACCCTCGCCCATAGAATAGTTCTTGGTTTCATGAAAAGAATAACATCCAAAATCACCTATTGTACCTAAATATTTCCCTTTATAAGTGCTCATAACTCCTTGTGCGGCATCTTCAACAACTTTCAGGTTATATCTTCCTGCAATGTCCATGATAGCATCCATATTACATGAAACTCCTGCATAATGCATTGCAATGATAACTCTCGTCTTGCTAGTGATTGCCTCTTCGACTTTTTGTTCATCAATGTTCATAGTATCTGGACGAATATCTACAAAAACTAATTTTGCGCCCGCAAGGACAGCCGCTGTGGCCGTACTGGAAAAAGTATAGCTAGGTAAAATGACTTCATCTCCTGGTTGCAAATCGCAAAGCAACAAAGCCATATCCAATGCAGTTGTCCCACTTGTTGTTAACAAAACTTTCTGAGCATTAAAACGTTCTTCAAACCACTTATTACATTTTTTTGTAAACTCACCGTCCCCGCATATTTTATGAGAATCAATAGCCTCTTTTATGTAAACTAACTCTTCCCCTACACAGGGTGGTATATTAAAACTAATCATCTTTTCTTTCCTGCCTTTACATTTTTTTATTCATCCTATATAACGTCTTTTTTATAAATAATATTGGGTAATCAAATATTAAAGACCAATTATCACGTTTCACGATTGATTTGTACATCGCTCGCTCTAAATTAAACCTTTCCTTAAACTCAGCTATGAAGGATGACGTATCTATTTCATTATCATCAATCACAAAATCTGTTTGATTTTTTTCTATAAGTGTTTTTAAATTCTTTTCAAATATCTCTTTTGTTATTACACTATGGCATATCTGTTTTTCTTTTTCTTGCAGATAATGGGAATCTGTCAATAAATAATCAATTTCCTTTAATAAGTCTTCTACTGTTTCAAATTCAATTCCTAGTTTATCTTGATTAAAAAGCAATCCATCCGCATCATGTTTGTGTTTTAATGTAAGTGGCAGTTTTCCAGCTGTTACTGCATAATTCATCATCAGTCCACCAAACATGGGATATGTATTTAAATAAAAAACACTACGCTGTAAAATCTGGAATAAATCTTTTCTTTCGTCGATATGATATGCTCTATTGGGATATTTAGAGATTATTTTTTCAAGCTCTGTGGAGTCGCCGAAACCAGCATACAAAAAAATAATATCATCATATTTATTCAATATATATTCTACAATCTGATAATATGTATTATTTAAATCTCCTAATGTTTTATATAAGGCTCCTCCACTAAACACAACTCTTTTTCCAGTATCATCAAACGGAAATCCTTTAAAACTCTCATTTTCATCATAGTACGCATAATATGGCAGTAAAACTAACTTTTTAATATCAATATTTCTGTAGTTTGCTGATATTTGCGATCCTACACTACGTAGTTCTACACAATAATCAAACGCATATTTTCCGATCCAGAAAGCGTGATCTGTCAAGTCAATTTGCAGACGTTTAATTACTCCATCAAAATGTTCAAATACTACGCACCCAGAGACATCAAATGGTGTTGTATAGAAAAAAGCAACAAACGGTTTATATTGGACAAAACATTTTAATAATTCTTTTATCCAAGCAATATAGCCCTTATACATATTGATATAACAATATTGAACTTTATGCCCCTTCAAATTCTTTAATATTTCAGGTTGTTTATTTTTGGATCCTTTATTGGTCACATATATGATTTTATATCCGTTAGCAATAAGACCCTTCAGATATATTAAAGCTAAACCCCTGGTATCAAAACCAAATCCATCATAAAATAAGACTGTGTCAGGATTTAACATTCTTTTTGATATATTGCATTCTCCCAAAAGGCTTAAGCTTATACTTTTTATCTCCTCTTCTAAATTTTCATCAATATATTTTTGATTGTAATAATAAGTTAATTCTGACGCTGATGAAAGAGCCGCCAATGCTTTTTCAAACATCCCATTTCTTACAGATCTAAATGCTATTTTCTTTAACCTTTTAATTTCTCCATCAACAGAGTTGTTCATATTTCCGATTCCTTTCTGTTTTTACTTAAATCGAACCGAATACTTCCAACTTTTCTTCTTTTATATAAAAAGAATCGGACATATAAAATGGCTAACGCAAATGCTGGTTTTGCAATTTCTAAGTCCCCGTATGAATAAAAAAGAAGTGTTCCAATCATTGCATACATTGCAATATTTATTTTAGAAGGATAATTGATTGCATAGTAATATACATGATGCGAAATCCACCCTAATATAAACATGCCAATGAATATTCCAAAAACACGTGCATCATAATAAAAATACCAAAAAATAGATACATATGCATTGGCTCTTAAAGTACTTCCAATCATCACCCATTCGCTGATTACCCTTTCTGTCATCTGATATGTAGAAAGGATAATATCTGGCATTGAAATTCTAAATAAGTTTTTTATTATATAAAATAAAGAATATGAAAATCCTATCCATGAAGCTAGTCCATTCCCCCGTAATTTTTTTGAATTAACTTCGTTAGCCCAATGTTCAAACATATATGGCTGCATAGCAAAATCCGGATAAAGATGCCTCCATAAATTCTTCGTTCTTGATAGTGTAGTAATCAATATTACCACTGATAATACTCCAAGAATCCATAAGAATTTCTTCTTTTGTCTTTTTATATTTTTTTTCGAAACATCCCACATAAAATGAGATATTCTTTTTCGTAAATTTATACTTGAACAAGAAAATGCTATAATATTAAATAACATAAATTGGATTACTGCCTGTCTTCCACCAGAAGTAATGATTCTTCCTAATACTATCAAAATACACATTATAACGAGTTTTTTATTTCCCTTTCCCCCCCATATCTCTACCGCAGTCGTAACTTCTATGACAATCATCATAGGTGCTGATACTAGAAAACTAATAGCATTTAATATCCCTGATAGTTGATGTATACGTGATTCTTCACTGTATAAATATGCTTGGATTGCCGAAAGACTAAATCCACTTCTTACTATTACAGCTCTATATCTGAAAAAAGAATATGAAAGCATTACTATACACAGTGCCGCAAAAAAATAGCTTCTACGATAATTCAAATCGTATTCCGAATCAAAATATATTTTTTTAGGTATATGAAATTTTATACATTCAATTCTTCCAGCTGAAATCAAAAAAATCAAGTGATATCCGAAGACAAATGATATAACGCCAAGAAATATACAGTCATATGATGTCGGGCTTGTATGATATAAGGTGAATAACTCCAATGAAGATAAAAACATAATAACTGACCAAAGACCACATATAATTGTTATCGGATTACATATTCGCTTTTCTTTTATCATATAACCTACTGCTAATATTAAAGAAATCAGCACATATATTATTATTCGTTGCATCTGCTATCACCTTATTATCTTTATTTTATCCCATTATTATAATGTTCTAACTTGGGAAGCTTAATCCATTCTCCAAATTTCTTGTCCCACTCTTCAGGTTCAAATGGAATGAATCCACTCCAATGCGCAAACGTTAATTCCCCAAAATAAGTTTTTCCATTAACTTCATAAAAATCTACACGCAAATGAGGGAACCCTGTTCCGAGTTTTTCTGCAAATTCTTTCATTTTCTCAAATGTTTTGGGTTTATGCGGTATAAATGAATTATTAGGATGCCCATTTATAAAATCCAAATGATTAAACTCCATATCAAAAAAATCGAATTTTGTTTCTTCTTCTGTATTTAGACGATCACTTGCGATATATAAAGCTTTTGCAACACCATCGAAAACAAAAAATTTGTAATCTCGAAGTTCTCTATCAATAGTATCTTCCATATAGGGTTCTGCTATTATCCGTGGAGTTACATTTTTATATGGTAATTCTCTTCCTATCCAATAATAGTTTCTCTTTAGAGAACGTTCTAATTTTTTTTTAGCATCCTTTATATTCAATTTACGTTTATCTTTACAAATTACTAAACCACCCGAATCATGTGTACATTTTAATACAAATTGGTTCGGAAGCTTATCAAAGTCTAATTCATTAAAATGATTCCATACCCCAAGTGTTGGAATAATGTATTTTTCTCCAATAATATTAGATACATACTTCTTAACTTCATATTTATCAACCATTATTGTATATACGGGATCTGTATTATGTATCTTCAACCATTGAATCTTTTCATTAAATGTAATAGGATTGTCCAAATTTAATTTTTTCCCCAATCCACTCCAATACATCATCTTAAGGTATGTACGATCATTGAGAAATTTAAATCCTCCATGCATCCCAATCGCAAATAATATCTTTTTAGGATTTTTAACCGCATCATTGATTTTCATAATTTTTGCCCTTCAATGTGTTAATTACTTTTCTCATGTGCATCTCTTCATTATAGACGTTGCAGCATTTATTTCTTGCATTTCTACCAAGCTCAGTACTCAAATTTGGATTTTCAATAAATAGCCTTAATTTATCTGCCATCTCTAAAGAATTTTTCATTTCGAACAAAAATCCTGTCTTGCCGTCCTCCACAATCTCTCTCAAGCTGCCTACACGAGAAGCTACTACGGATTTGCCGTGTGCATAGGCCTCAATAACAGTGTTTGGCATATTTTCATACCAAATAGCCGGACACACAACACAGACGGCCCTATTAATTAATTCTTCCAGTTCCTGCCCTTGCCTAAAACCCGTAAAGACAATTTTATTTTCTAAACCCTTATCTCTAATATATTCCCATATTTTTTGATCTTCTTCCGAACCAGATATACTCCCTGTTATTTTTAGTAAATAATCTGTATCTTTAAGGTAACTCATTGCTTCAACCGCATATATTGTACCTTTTTGATGTGCCATCCGGCCTAAAAACAAAAAATATTTGTCATGTTCATAACAAGGTACTATTTCTTCCGAATTGATAAAAGTAGGTATGCAATTTATACGTTCTTCCCTAATTCCTCCTTCTATAAGTTTCAATTTACTGAATTCGCACGTACATATAAAGCGATCAACATCATCAAATATTTTAATTTTTTTGTACAATTTCATAGCCAAAACACGAATCAATGTACCTAATTTTGACCCTTTAACGCAACGATATTTAATAGCTTTTGTATAGTCACCACGCAAACAAGATTCACAGATTTCATCTTCACACAGGAAATCATATCTAGGACAAAACATAAAAAAATCTGATATTCTGTGAACAACTCTTACTCCTTCTTTTTTTGCTGCTCTAATAATAGATGGAGAAAGATGATTGATTTCGTGTAAAATATAAACAGCCTCCGGATTTGTATCTTTAATCAACTTTCTTAGTTTATATTCGGCATCATAATTCCATATTATTGCTCGGATCATACCTATTATGTTACTCAATGATTTCCTGGTATCTGTATACATTAATTGATCCGAACGTGGTTTTGCAAAATATCTACTATATGGTGTATTGTTGTTTTGAGGATTATCTACAGAAAAAGGGATGATCTCTATTCCCCTTTTTTCAGCTGCTGTTATAAATTTAAACATATACCTCTCCGGACCGCCAGCAATAAAGTAACGATAATTTGCAATAATAACTCTCACAGCCGTCCTCCCATCATGTAAACAAATTAATATATAAACAATTTTTCATATTCTTTAGTAATATATTCCCATGTATAATAGTCAGATACTCTTTTTTTAGCTTTATATCCAAAATTATTGATTTCCTTAGCACTCATAATATCCACTTTACTAATCAAATTAGCAAGGTTTCCTCTCTTCTTATTCCAATATAGAGCACTGTCATCTGCCACCTCACGATTAAAGCTGACATCTATAAGCAAATTCAAATCTGTACTTCCCAAAGCCTCAATGAGTGATGGATTGGTTCCCCCTACAGTGTGTCCATGAAAATAAGCATATGCATTCTCTCTAATTTTTTTTAATAGCTCCTGATCATATACAGTCCCAACAAATTGAATTCTTTTATCACTTTTAAAACATAGTCGTCGTTCCAGTTGATTTAAAAACTTATCGTTTACAGTAGTGATAATAGCCAGCTTGCGTTTAGATTTTGATTTCATAAACTCACGTATTATGGTTTCAAAAGAATTTTCAGGTACAAATCTTCCGACAATAAGATAATATTCTTTTGCTTTCAATTGCTTTTGTGTATACCAATCTATTAGTATCTTGGCATCATCAGCCAAGGTACTTGGTGACAGGTCCGCTCCATAGGCAATAAACGTTGTTACAGGATTATATTGCTTATATGTAGTTTGAATATATTTTTCTATATTTTTACTATCACATACTAACAAATCAGAATGTTTTACCATCAGTTTTTCCGACATTTTCCAATATTTACGAACAAGTGAAGACCATTTAGTTCTCATCCATTCATGTCCATCGGGATTAAGATAAATCCTCCCTCCCAATCGGTGAATTTCATTTTGAAAATGTGCAGCAAATGGTCCAATTCTACAAGCTAAAATGTATATTATCGGATTCTCTATACTATTTTTTTTTATATGCTCTAAACAATAATTGAGTGCTACAATATCATAGTAAACTGCCTGTACAGACCCTATATTAGGGACTTTAATTTGGAAAGAATGTGTATTGTGATATTGGAATTCCTTTGTTTGTGATCCTTTCCATGCAATATGGTATTGAATTTTTTTATTATATTGGTGATATTCTGTAAGCTTATCAACAAAAGTTTCATAACCGCCATAATTGCCGCATCCTTTGCTTCCCACTATATAAACATTCTGTACGCCCATTTTATGTCCTCATCCTTAAATCTCGTATACCTCTTTTAGGAAAATTTAATCCTTCAAGCACTATTATTTCGCATCAACATAGAATCTTTTATACCATTCAGCAAATACCCGCAATCCTTTGCGCAAAGAAGTTGAAGGTCTAAATCCAAAGTCTTTTTCTAATGACTCTGTATCCGCATAAGTAATTGGAACATCTCCTGGTTGCATTGGCACGAACTCTTTATGTGCCTCAAAATCATAATTCTTTGGCAAAACTCCAGCACGAAGTAATTCTTCTTCAAGTATTTCAACAAAGTCCAATAAATTTTCTGGGTTATTATTTCCAATGTTATATACCACATATGGAGGAAGAGGCAAACCATCTTCACCCTGTCTCTTTTGTGGAGCTCCTTGCATCACAAGAATAATTCCTTCGACAATATCGTCTATATATGTAAAGTCACGTTTACAATTCCCGTAATTAAATAATCTAATTGTTTCCCCATGAAGTAATTTATTAGTAAATCCAAAATAAGCCATATCCGGACGCCCCGCTGGTCCATAAACTGTAAAAAAACGTAGGCCGGTGGATGGAATATTGTATAGCTTAGAATATGCGTGTGCCATTAGTTCATTAGATTTTTTAGTTGCCGCATAAAGGCTTACTGGATTATCCACTTTATCGTCGGTACTATACGGAATTTTTTTGTTCGAGCCATATACTGAAGAACTAGATGCATAAACTAAATGTTCAACCCCACTTTTTCCATTGTCATAAGAGTGCCGACAAGCCTCAAGAATATTGTAGAAACCAATTAAATTACTTTCCACATATGAGTCCGGATTAGTTATAGAATAACGAACTCCCGCTTGAGCAGCCAGATTCACGACTACGGTAGGCCTATATTCTTCAAATAGAGAAAAAATAAAAGACTTATCTGCCAAATCTCCTTTGACAAAAATAAATTTTTTATTATTTTCAAGTGCAATAAGACGCTCCTCCTTTAAGCTAACATCATAGTAGTTATTCATATTATCGATTCCCACAATTTCGATATCTTTTATTTTCTCAAAGAGCCTCTTTGCTAGAAATGAACCGATAAATCCAGCAACGCCCGTAATAAATATCACTTTTCCTGTTAAATCTACTCTTTGCTTAATTTCAGATAGTTGCATTGCTACGCCCCCATTCTTTACATTTTAACTAATGTTTTTTGAACAATTATGTATACAAAATACCGACTGAAATCGCAATATTATTTAAAATAATAATTATTATTTGAACTTTATGTGTTAAAAAAATACACCAAAGCTTATTATATTATGGTTCCAATTACAATACGCAAGACTCAATGTTAATCATCACATTTATTTCAAGATGGCTAAAAATTGATTTCTAAGTCAAAAATGTTACATTTGCTCTCTGGAAATGTAAATAACATAGCTTAAATAAACTTCCCCGCAGCAAGCTGCGGGGTATTCGCCCCAGCTCCGCTTAGTTTGTTCGCAGCAAGCTACGGGGAATTAGACCCTCTTTTTTATTAAAAAGTATAACCATTTATAGTCCTTACGTCAATAGTTTTATTTTACCAAAAAGACAAAAAGATACAAAAAGCACTGATTTTCTGCCAAAATAACAAAAATCACCACCTCTTACTATTAAATATCCCATTATTGAAACTTATAGTGTAAAATCCTTTTTACATTTTTTCATCCACAACCACTAAAAATATGGATAATTAATTACCTCCCCCAGCCTTCCACCCCGCCCGATACACCGGATGCAGCCCAAATCGCCCCTTCCTCACATCCTCATAAGCATCCTCAAGGATTCTCATCTCCTCCTTCTTCCACCCAAACAGCTTGGAAATCCACACCTTCACCACGATCTTCAGGCAAAAATACCCATAGCACACCCTTGGCATATGTCTGCGATACATATCCGTCATATTCCTAAACCCATAATACGTCTTCCAGTTCACCGTAAGCGCCGTCTTCTCCACATCATGGCGGATCCGGATTGCCGGGACGCAGAGGATCTTCCCCACCTTGCTCAGCCGCAGACTGTGTTCCGTGTCATCCCACCAGATAAAGTAATCCCTGTTCGTCAGTCCCGCCTCCTCCAGCTTCTGCCGGCTGATGATGGTCCCCACATAAGAAAACGCGTTCAGCGCGAAGGATCTCTTCTTATATTCCTCCTCTGAAACCCATTCCTCCACGATTCCAATCCCCTTTGGGTAATACCGCTTCCTGTGCTCGGTGTCGATCTTTCCCTGGTTGATCACCGCTCCGCAGATCGCGGACAGTTCAGATAAGCGGTCCTCATGCTCTGTCAGATATTTTTCCGCCTGCTCCAGGGCATCCGACTCTGGGAAGGCATCGTCATCCGAAACCCAGATCCATTCCGCATCCATCTCCCTTGCCCGGCGCAGACCTTCATAAAAGCCCCCGCTGCCTCCCACGTTGCTTTCCATGTGGACAGCCAGCCTTTTATATCCTGCCGCCTTCTCTTTCCACTGCTCCAGCACTTCTTCTGTGCCGTCGGTACTGGCGTTATTGATCACCATGATATACTCCGGCTGGCAGGTCTGGCCGTCAAACAGCTCCAGGGCTTTCTTTAATTCATTTTTTCTGTTATATGTTACGATCACTACTCCGATTTTCATGTCTGTTACCTCTATAGCTTTCGTCGGCTTTTTCCTGTGACGCCTCTGGAAAAATCATAGATTCCCCACATAATATACTTCATATCCATAAATCCCCCCATCCAGTAGTACAGATACATGGCCAGGCAATAACCATAGGCATACAACCTTTGCCAGCCCCCCCTCATTGTCCGTTTCAGGAAAATGTATCGGTTTCTCACCATGTAATACTGGGTAACCGGGGACATCTTTTTCCCCTTCGAGACGCTGGTGCTGGCGCTGACCTTGTGGAAAATTACAGCGGCCGGCTCATATATGATCTTTGCGCCCTGCCGTAAAACCCGGTGGCAGAATTCCGTGTCCTCCTCATATAGAAAATAGTCCTCATCCAGATAGCCTGTTTTTTGGAACAGCTTCCCGTCAACACACATGCAGCACCCCGTGGCAAAGCTGATTTCTTTCCTTGCGTCCGCACCGCGGTCATCGGGCTTTCCCAATCCCCACTGTGACACTTTTCCCTTTTTCAGATCCAATTCCCCGCCAGCGTACCACAGCTTGTTCCGCTCACTGGCATAGCAGATCTTTCCAATGCTGATCCCGCAGTTTTTCTCCTCCTTATGGACGCGGACCAGATGAGTCAGACATGTCCTGTCCACCAATGTGTCATTGTTTAACAGAAGCACATATTCCGCTCCCTTTTTCAGGGCGTACCTGATCCCCGCGTTGTTTCCCGCGGCAAATCCCCGGTTGCCTTTCCTTTCAATGACCGCGAAATCCTTCTCCCGCTTCTTTTCATACAGCCGTTCCAGAGACCCGTCTTCGCTGTGATTATCCACAACCACGATAAAAAAGTTCTGGTATTCCATCTCATTCAGGCTGTCGATACATTCAATGGTATCTTCCGCTCCCCGGTAATTTACCAAAACAATCCCTACATATGGCTCGGTCAATTCCCATAAACCTCCTTAAGCACCCTCTCGCTCACTTTCCAGCCGAAATACTTCTTGATATATTCCCGGCTCTTCCTGGCTTTCTCTTCCATAGCATCTGGGTCGGAGAAATATTCCTCGATCCTCTCCCCAAACTCCTTATCCGTCTCCGCCAGCATAATCACCTGGCCGTCCTCATCGATGCCTTCCGCGCCTACCCCGCTGGTGACCACAGGCGTTCCCACAGCAAGGCTTCTGAGTACCTTCACCTTGATCCCGGCTCCCTGCTGTAACGGAAATACCGCCAGCGCCGCTCTCTTTAAGTATTCATCTACATCATCCACAAACCCTGTCACATGAATGTAATCATTTTCCAGGTTTTTCAATTCCTCCAAAGGCTGGTTTCCTATGATATAAACCTGCAGTTCTGGTATCCTCTTTTTCACTTTTCCCGCGATACTTATGAGCCTCATGGCTGCCTGGTGATTTTCCGGCCTTCCCATCTGTCCAAGGAAACAGATATTGCCATACTCTTTATTTTCCCACTCCAAATTTCCCTCAATAAGTTCATCTTCGATTCCCAGATAAGTATTGAGAACCTGGCAGTCCTTTCTGCCGTACCGCTCTTCAATGAGACGCTGGTCCTTCCTGTTAAAGGCAAACACCAAATCCGCTTTGCCGCAGTACTCCCCCTCTTTTTTTAAAATCAGTCTCAGCTGATGCCGGATATAGACTTTCCGCCAGCCCTTGCTGTCCTTAAGCTTCCGCTCATACGACTGGGCTGTCATATCATGCTCCACAATGCTGAAACGAAGATGAGGGTACAATCTCTTTATCCACAAATACTGCCCCATGGAAGCATACTCTCCATAAACCGCGTCGATCTTGTACTTCTTCACCGCCCATATCAATTTCCACGCAAA
>Ga0137297_10796_pt1 | contig 21224 bp, 18 predicted proteins | sample RamsorincwithD2O_FD_97191 | JGI IMG/M metagenome (GOLD analysis project Ga0137297, IMG submission 97191) | Mouse cecal microbial communities from Vienna, Austria - Mucin amended with D2O | ecosystem: Host-associated > Mammals > Digestive system > Large intestine > Cecum | place: Austria: Vienna... | reverse complement strand
CAAGGAAGTGACCTGCGATCTCTCGCCATCAATGATGCTCATAGCCGCAGAAGTGTTCTATAACGCCCATGTAGTCAACGACCGTTTTCATGTCCAACAGGTCTATAATGAGGCCGTTGACGAAATCCGCATTGACATTCGCCGACAGCTCATCGCAGAGGAAAACAACCGCAACAAGTCCGAACCGCCGGTAACGTACTCCAACGGAGAGACCATGCGCCAGATACTGGCCCGCAGCAAACACACTCTGATGATGTCGCAGAACAAATGGACTGACATACAGCGCCATCGTGTCAACATACTGTTCAAATACTATCCAATGTTGAAGGCTGCATACAGCCTTGCGATGGAGCTGCGCAAGATTTTCAACGCTAAAATCTCACCGACAAAAGCCATGGGGAGGATGAACAAGTGGTATGAAAAGGTAATGGCATTGGGTAACAACAACTTCCGCTCGGTAATCAAAACATTCAAGAACCACGCCCCAACAATCCTGAACTATTTCCGTCGTCGTGCGACCAATGCCTCTGCCGAGGCATTCAACTCTAAAGTCAAAATATTTCGCTCACAAATGCGTGGTGTCCGGGACCGCGACTTCTTCATCTTCCGATTAGTCAAACTCTACGCCTAAAAATTTAACACTTCTAATTGCCCAATTTAACATATGCACCGTGCTTTCGGCTTGAGCCCATAAAACATCTGCTGCGCGACAAAGGCTATTCGCTTGAATACGCCAAGAAGGAGCTGGAGGTCTACCGCAAGTGTCCGCCTCGGAATGACTATGTCTGCAAGTCGGCTGATGACGCTCTGAACCTTTTGAACGAAGTCGCCAAAATGATTAATGGCAATCTCCATGCCGAAGCAAGAATCAAGGCCATCGAAAAGTGGATCAAAGCAGACCACTCCATTAATTGATGATATACATCTGGCCAGAACCGTCAGCTATACGGCCTCACTCCCGACTTGCGTTCATTTTAAAGATGCGGGGTTCTGTAATCCCAGCAACAGCCTCTGCCGGATCAAAAAAATAATCCGGCAGAGGCTCTGTTTGTTCTGGCGATAGCCTGAATGGCCTTCTAATTTCTCGAAATTTCTTTTACGGCTTCCGCAAGGAAATGGTCAAGCGCATCTTTGGCCGACATGGTGTAGACCGTGCCGTCATCGTGGGCGTAGACCACAGTCTGTCCTTTGACCACCTTGTCTAAAAGACACTTTTCAACCGCAACTTCCATTCCGCGGGCTAACTTTTCGGATATGTTATTGTCAGTCTTCCTGCGTCTTTCCATCGTTTTTGATTCGTTCATATATTTCCGGAGCTAAAGTCAGTGTGTCATTCGCCACTACACGCGGGCGGCAGCGAGTGTTATCTATGATGGTCCAGCTGTCTACAATAGGCATAAACAGGTTGAACAGATTGTCGATGCCATGATGATAGCGGCGCACGATAACATCGGAGGGTATATTATGGCCACCTTCACTGACTCGCTGGGCAACGCGTTTGATTGCCAGCTGTGGTGACGACAGCCAGATGTAAAGCAGATGGACAAAGTAGCCCAGTTTATGGGCTTTGGAGACCAGGGCATGGTAACTGCGTGTGGCCAGCGTGGTCTCTATGGCAAAGGTGATTCCTTTATGCAACAACTCTTCTATTCGGCCGAGCATGATACGTCCGGCCTCCATGCTCACACTTTCCGGATGGAAAGGAGAAAGGCCTTTGGCAATCTCATCGGCATTTACAAATTGTTGACAGTCAAGGACGTCAGGCAAAAGGGTGAATGAAGCTGTGGTCTTCCCAGCTCCATTGCAACCGGCGATGATGTACAAACTTGGCGATTTCATAATTAGTTGTTTTGGTTTAAGGGGGTATGATTCGTGTGTTTTATATATAGATGACTTCCGTCTGCCGAGGAGCTTTTCACTCTCTATAGTAGACGCGTTTAACGCGCTGCGACACGGAGGTCAGGACTTCATAGGGTATTGTACCGAGGACTTCGGCAAGATCGTCGACCGGAATATTTTCGCCGAATATCTCCACACGGTCTCCGACTTTGACATCAGCCACGTCCGTGACATCAATCATGCAGGCGTCCATGCAGATGCTTCCGACTGTGGGACATTTGATACCATTGACCATCACCGATGTATTGCCATAGCCGAGATGGCGGTTAATGCCATCGGCATAACCTACCGGAATGGTGGCAATCACCGACTGCCGCTTTAACGTTCCACGGCGGTTGTAGCCGATTGTGGTTCCTTCAGGCCAGTTTTTCAGTGAGATAATCACAGTGTTGAGTGAAGAGACAGGACGCAGATCATCCTGCGAACCGTCATGCATAGTCTTGACTCCATAGAGCCCGATTCCGAGACGCACCATATCAAGCTGATGATCAGGGAAACGTGTGATGCCTGTAGAGTTCAGAATATGCCGCAGTATTTTCCGTTCAGGGAATGCCGAAAGGAGCATCCGGCAACATTCATCAAAATAATCGAACTGCTGCTGCGTATAGTCATCCTCCATCGGATCATCCGCGGCACAGAGATGCGAGAATATCGAGCGTGGAACTACTCTATCCTGGCTCCTGAGCAGCTCGATCAGTTCAGGGAGATCCTCTTTAAGGAATCCGAGACGGTGCATGCCGGAATCAATCTTGATATGGACCGGATAGTCCGTAATGCCATAGCGCCCTGCCTCGCGGATCAATGCACGCAGGAAGTCAAAGCTGTATATCTCAGGCTCCAGACGATCGGCAAACAAGGCATGGAAATTCTCAACCGTCGGATTCAATACCAGAATAGGCATTGTGATTCCTGCACGACGCAGGTCTGCACCTTCGTCATGGACGGCCACGGCAAGATATGATGCCCCCTGAGCCTGCAAGGTGCGCGCAAGTTCATGTGAGCCAGCGCCGTATCCCGATGCCTTGATCATGCAGGCGATAGCTGTGGTAGGCTTGATACGCGAGCGGAAGGCATTGAAATTCGATACCACGGCATCAAGATTGATTTCCAGCACCGTTTCATGCTGCCGGGCTTCAAGAAGTTCGCAGATGCGTCCGAATCCAAATTCAGGGGCTCCCTTTATCAAAATCAACTCCCCTCGGAAATCAGACGTAGATTTTTTATGTAGAAACTCTTCTGTAGAGGCAAAAAATTCAGACTCCGGGCCGAAGCAACCCTTGTGGGCCATCAGCTCAGGGCCGATCCCGATCACCCGGCTCACACCTGCAATAGCCAGCAACTCGGCCATACGGCGGTAAAGGGCCTCCAGAACGGTATCGGCGTCGTGCATCAGATCACTGACAATGACCATAGCCTTACAATCTGGGGTAATTCTCCGTTTCATGAAATCAAGCGCCGGAGCAAGAGAATTGAAATCGCTGGTGTAGTTGTCATGGACAAGCAGACAGCCATTGACACCCTCAATGACTTCAAGGCGTGTGCCAACGGGCGTAAGTGATGCCATCCGCCGGCGTATGGTCTCCTGATTTATTCCAAACAGAAGCATCACAGCAAGACAATGGATAGCATTCTCAAGTTCATGCTCTCCCTCAAACGGAATTTCCAGCACGGCGCTCTGACCACCTTTATATATATAGCGAAATTCGGTCCGGCCATTTCCTCTGACAACATCGCAGATATACAGCGGAGCCTCAGGATCAGTCCGTGACCACCCTATCATTTCAGGTGCAGCTTTCACACAGCCTGAAATCAAAGGATCATCCGCATTATAGATGATACTTCTGCAACCGTCTAGAAGCAGAGCTTTCTCCCGACACTTCTGCTCTATCGACTCAAAACCGGCACTGTGAGCCGGACCGATATTGGTGAAGATGCCGATTTCAGGTTTAAGTATCTCCTTAAGCTTCGCCATTTCACCCGGTTGCGAGATTCCGGCTTCAAATATCCCCATAGCGGAGTCTTTGTCAAGCTGCCAGACCGACAAAGGCACACCTATCTGCGAGTTGTAGCTGCGTGGGCTTCTTACGATTTCAATATCGGCCTGAAGCAATTGATTGAGCCATTCTTTCACAGTGGTTTTTCCTCGACTGCCTGTAATGGCAATCAGAGGCACATCGTAACGCCGGCGATGATTCGCGGCCAGAGTCTGCAACGCAGCTAACGGAGACTCAACATAAAGGATATTAGCATCCTGAAGATCATCCGAGCATGAAAATGAGCCTGACACCACAAAACTACGCACTCCGCGGTCATAGAGCGACTTGACATAGCGGTGTCCGTCACCAGAAGATGTTTCAAGGGCAAAAAACAATGTGTCTGACGGATATGTCAGCGAACGGCTGTCTGTCAACAGTCGTGATATCCTAGAATCAGGAGCAGGCAATAATGAATCTGCCCCGATTATTTTTGCTATTTCAGAAATTGAATATTGCATTATTTAAATAATGTATTCTTGTCATTATAACGCCTGATAGCGTCGGTGAGTTTTGGATAACGTTCAGTAATTGCACGAATGGCCCTCTGTCTTGCCGCGATCTCATTAGCTCCAGCCTCAGTAGAGGAAGCCACAATGCGATGGGAAAGCCGACGGGTCAGAGCGCGGGCTTCAGCCGCGACCTTTTCAGTTTCAGGAGAGAAGTATGATGCGCGAAAAATTTCATATATATATTCGACTGCCTGTGACGATGAATGCTTCATATCCTCCGCATAGAACCTGTAATCACGCAAATCGTCCATCATTATCTCATAGGCAGGGAAATAACTTGCCACATCTTCGCCAAAAACTTTCACCACTTCATCCACGGCCAGAAGCAAAGTCGACTTGATCAGTTGATTTCCATGAGCGCCTGATTCGAGATAGCGCAGAGGACTAATTGTAAAAACGATTCTTGCCGAGGGGTTAAATCCGCGGATCAGCTCAATGCACTCAGCAAGAACCGCAACCGTTTCATCAAATCCGAGACACCTAGATTCGAATTCCTTTGCAGGCTGTTTGTGACAATTGGCCACAATCCGATCTGATGCGAGATGCCTGAATACCCTGGTAGTACCCAAAGTCAGAAATACAACCGAAGCGCATTTCAAAGTTTCATGGCCGGACAGCACCGAAGCTGCCATCATATCTGCAGCCTGCGCGCTGTCAACAGCTGAATATCGGGAGTGAAACAAAAAGCTGCGGTATAGCCCCTCCACTTCAATAAGTTCCTCTTCTCTGATTGGCTGACAGTCTCTCAGAATTTCCAGTGATCTCAAGACAGACATCGGATTATATACCGGACCGAAAGGATTAACCTCGACATCAAAAAGGTCATCTCTGAGGCATTTGCCTATATTATCCGTGAAACAAGAGCCAAGCAAGAGCATGGGGCTACCATGTTCCACAAGGCCTTGACGGCAGAGCGGACGTATGACTGTTCGAAATTCCATTTCTCTTTTCTTTTTTGCTACCAAACACACTGCAAAATTTATTGCAGAAGTTACCGATAGCCCTATCTGAAGAATTGATGCGGTTGACAAAATTACTAATAATCTTCAAGAACCAGGTTAAAAAAAATCAATAATCTGATCCTTTCATTTAACACCCCTCACAAATTAAATGCCATAAGCGACTATGAAAGCAACCGGTAATCTTCTTGCAAATTATACTTTAGCCACAAATACGCAATATTTATGTTAATTTTAATTAAATATAAACTCACGGCTTGGCCATTTCTCAAAATATATGTAGTTTTGAGCAATCCACCTTATTATGCGTCAGTAGAATAGTTGATCATCAATTTTTCACTCTAATCTACGCAGACCTTTCATAAATTAATCATGAAACATTTCTCCTTAATCAAGGCTATCGCTGCTACTTTCGGCGTCTCCTTTCTTACTTTTCAGCCCATGCAGGCTGAGAGCACTTATCGACTTGTAACGAACAACGACATGATTATTGACCGATGTGTCTATCTCTTGGTAGCCGAAGATCTTAACATTGCAGCCGCAAACGAAATGAATAGTCCAAGCGGTATAAAAACCACCGCAATCACACGCAGCGGCAACGGAATCATCAGCCTGCCGGACAAACATTCTGTTGGAGAATACTCTATTTTTTATACCGAACTTCAGAAAACATGCGACTGCGGTTCTCCGGAACTACATGTTGATTACCCATGGACATTCAGACCATTATTTTCAAACGATTATCTAACATATTATTACACTGATGGCATAAAAACCGGCCCGCTTGCCATAAAGCCACGCCGTTACCATTACTATACCACTGTCGATATTGACCCGGAATCTCACACATGCGCGACGTCCTTCTATTTAGAAGGAGCCAAAGCCAATTGTTACGGCCTATGGTTCAAAGAAGAAAGCGGAGAGTATATACTCAACACATATGCACCGGAAACAGACGGTCTGCGCCGGATGCAGCTGTACCGCAAAGAAATCTACGACCTGAGAGTCTTGGAAATCAAGAAAACAGACAACACCTACAATATCAAAATACACGTAAATACATTTGACGAGAGCAACGATTACAGCAAAGGCCATCTGATGTATATTTTTAGCGATGAAGAAGTATTGTTCAATGACGATATCTATCGTGATCCGGAAACAATCATCCTCAGAAATTACAACGCCGGCGATTTTGAAATCAATTATACCGGTAGCAAAAAATATCTTTGGCTCATACGAGATCATGGCCCCAACGAACGCCTTACTGATGCCATAAAAGTAGAAGTCAAAGAAACCTCAATGCCGCCCACCTCTGCCGAAGCCAACCACTTTACGCATCCGGCTGCAGAAGGCTATTCCATTGGGATGTATATTGACTTTGAACCCAAAGACGATGATGTGAAGATATATTATACCCTTGACGGGCAGGATCCGATAATTACTGAAAGCGGAATCTTATCTCTTGCCGAAAACGATGATGATGCCGAAGATCATACTGGCAAAACATACGACCTTGACATACGGCCTCTAATCTACGACGGTTCATCCCTTTCAGTCCGCTACATTGCCGTGAAAGCCGGCCACTCGCCAAGCGCGGTAGCAACAGTCAACATCGCAGGGATTCCCACGTCCATAATTCTTACCGAAGCTGATGACAACCAGATGGAGCCGGAATATTTCAACATGCAGGGTTTCCGGGTCCACACACCTCTTGCCCCAGGACTCTATATCCGCAGACACAACGGAAAAACTGAAAAGATAATTATTCGCTGATCTCCTCTCTACTCAGACAGCTATTGTCAAAGGCGCAGTATCGGAACCATCGGACTCCCTGCTGCGCCTTTCACTTTCTTGTATTTTCATCGCCACACATTCCGATTTCACCCACATAGGGCTCCGAATCACATTTGCTTATTGGGCCAAACTATATATGAAGTTTTTTGAAGCTTTTTAACATAAATCCTAAAAAATATTTTCAACAAAATTATCATTTTTCAGATTATTTTTCGTAACTTTGTGGCCGATTTAGCCGTAGCGGGCTCGATTAAGCAGCGATGCAAAAGACAACTCCAGCATCCTCGCCCGCCGGAATAACCTGTAAACCAATTAACAACAGATGTACGCTATCGTAGAAATCCAGGGACAGCAGTTCAAGGCAGAGCCTGAAAAGTTCCTGTATGTTCATTATCTCGGCGAAGCAGTCAAAGAAGGCGACAAGGTTGAATTCGACCGTGTTCTCCTCGCTCAGTCCGAAGACTCAGTTAAAGTTGGCGCTCCCATAGTGGACGGCGCAAAGGTTGTATGCGAGGTTCTCACCCCGCTCGTAAAAGGTGAAAAGGTCATCGTTTTCAAGAAGAAACGCCGCAAAGGCTATCGTCGCAAAAACGGTCACCGTCAGTGCTTCACCAAAGTGTTAATTAAAGAAGTTGTAGCTTAACCCACTAAAATCTCTAAAAGAAATGGCACATAAAAAAGGTGTTGGTAGTTCTAAGAACGGCCGTGAGTCAGAAAGCAAACGACTCGGAGTAAAGATTTTCGGTGGTCAGCATTGCAAAGCCGGCAACATCATCAAGCGTCAGCGTGGCACAGTTCACCACCCCGGCCTCAACGTAGGTATGGGCAAGGACCACACTCTTTTCGCTCTGATCGACGGTGTAGTTGTCTTCACTGAAGGCAAGGAAGGCCGCAAATTCATCAACGTCCAGCCGGCTGAAGCATAATAGCCTCAGTCAAGGACTGATTAAACACTGAAAAGACAGCCGGGCTGCAGATTCTAATCTGCAGCCCGGCATTATTTTAAAAACTGTTCGAAAAAAATACCAATTGCAGGGAGGTCAATCGTTACCGATATATCAACATCTCAATTTTAAAGATGCTTATAGCGTAAAATTTCAGAAATTTATTTAACTTTGCTTCAAATGCGTGGACAATTCCGCGCATATAACCACCCCACCAAACCAGCACAAATGGAAAAGAAAAGCATCCGCGACCTCAACCGAGTAGACCTCGAACATTTTCGCCGTCAGCCCAAGATGACGCTCACGGTGGTCCTGGACAACGTAAGGAGCCTGAATAACATCGGTTCAATATTCCGCACATGCGATGCCTTCGCAGTGGAAACACTCATGCTCTGCGGCATCAGCGCCTGCCCGCCATCTCCCGAAATTCATAAAACCGCACTTGGAGCCGAAAACTCTGTAAACTGGCGATATTTCCATACAACAGAAGACTGCATCACACACCTACAACGTGAAGGCTATACCCTTTGCTGCCTCGAACAAGTCAAAGGAAGCATCGAACTTCAGGAATTTACACCCCAGAAAGGACGCAGATACGCCCTCATTCTTGGCCACGAAGTTGAAGGCGTAGACCAAGCCGTGGTAAACCAGTGCGATATATGCCTTGAAATACCACAGCGCGGCACCAAACACTCGCTCAACGTGTCAGTATCAGGAGGAATCGCCATATGGCACTTCTTCTCACATCTCAACACCCTTTGATTCATCTGCACCCGGCAAACCTCAATCATCAACACTCTCATCAACTTAAATGAAATTCTCTCGCTCTCTTCCAATCGCTCTACTGCTCCTCTCCACAACCGAAGCCAACGCCCAGTTGCAAATCAACGAACTGATGCAATCAAACATTGACTGCATCATGGATGACCTCAACGAATTTCCTGACTCCTGGGTAGAACTATACAACTCAGGACAATCAGCCATAGACCTTCACGACTATAGCATCTGCAACAAAAATGACCCTACAAAAGAAATCAATCGAAATGCGCAACTCCGGCAACGACTTCGACTACACCTATTTCCGCGACGCTCTGATCCAGCGCGTAATGGGGACAAACTGCGATCTCGACTGGCAACCCTGGCTCCCGACAGCCTTTTTCATAAACGGAGAATATAAAGGCATGCTCAACATCCGCTCCCGCACCAATGAAGACCACATCTACACCTTTTACAACGGCGAAGAAGACATAGACATGTTCGAAAACTGGGGCGAACTCAAAGAAGGGACATGGGACAACTTCAACAACTTTAAAAAATTCTTCAATGAAGACGGTCACACATTTGACGAATTCAACACTCTGATGGACTGCGGCGAATTCGCAAATCTAATGATAATGAACCTCTTCTATGACAACAAAGACTTCCCCGGCAACAATATAGTCAACTGGCGCCCGCGTTCCGAAGGAGGCCGCTGGAGATGGATCGCCAAAGACACCGATTTCGGCCTCGGCCTATACGATGCTCCATACAACTATAAAACCTTCAACTGGCTATATGACAATGATTTCGACCCCGACCGCGCATGGGCAAACAAACCGGAACACACCCGTCTGTTCCGCGCCCTGATGGAAACCCCGGAGTTTCATGACATGTTCATAGACCGCTGCGCTGTGTACATGGGCGATTTCATGAACTACCGTGGCACCGTAAAGGAGCTCGACAAAATGTACTCCATGATCAAGACTGAATATCCCAATCATCGCAAGCTCTTCAACGAATGGTGGCCCAACCACTCACAGGAAGTACAGAAAATGCGCTCATGGATCGCCGCTCGCACACCATTCTTCTATACACACCTAAGCGAATACTTCCGGCTTGGAACCCCTCGCACCCTGACCATCGACGCCGGGCGCACCGATGACATCAAACTGACAATCAACGGGATCACGCTCAATAACCGCGATTTTGACGGAAAATTCTTTGCCGGGCGCCAGCTCCGGATAGAAGGAAACCACCAGGACAGCGAAATGATAGTGGACGGCTGGAAAGTCACCATAACCAAAGGCACCACACACCACGGGCAGCTATAAAGGCAAAACCCTCACCATCAACATGCCCAATGCCGACAAAATCGAAATTGAATCCATAGCAACTCAGAGCGCGATAGCAGACATTGACTTCGACCAACAGCCTAAAGCCCTTGATCCGTCAAAGCCATTCAAACTATATGACAGTCAAGGACGTTTATTAGCAGAACCGGAATCAATCGGATCAGCGACAGGCTTCGAGCCGGGAATATACATAGCCCGTCAGGGATCAAAAACCTTGAAAATAATTCTGGGCCACCAATAAACCCAAGACAGACAAAAGACAAAACAAATGAAATCGAAGCAATAATTTTGCAGAAAACAGATTTTTTCGTAACTTTACATTAACAAACTATTCGAAACAAGTTACACAACTATGAATAAGGATTTTAGAAATTTTGCAGTGCACCATCTCGGCATGAATGGGCTCGCGCTCGATCAATATGCCGCCTCGGCAGCTTCTCAAATCACCTCCTCCTATATCTCTCCGACCATCATTGAAGAACGCCAGCTCAATGTGGCACAAATGGATGTGTTCTCACGTCTGATGATGGATCGCATCATATTCCTCAGCACTGACGTAAACGACTATACAGCCACAGTAGTCCAGGGACAGCTTCTTTACCTTGACTCAGTAGACCCCGGAAAAGACATCTCAATCTACCTTAACTCACCAGGCGGATCAGTGATCGCAGGACTTGGCCTTTATGACACCATGCAACACATCAAGAGCGATGTCTCCACAATCTGCATCGGCATGGCAGCATCAATGGCGGCTGTACTTCTTGTTGCAGGAGCTCAAGGCAAGCGCATGGCCCTTCCGCATTCGCGCGTCATGATCCATCAGCCCCTCGGAGGTGTCCAGGGCCAGGCATCAGACATCGAAATCACCGCCCGCGAAATCCTCAAATACAAAGCCGAACTCTACAAGATCATCGCCGACCACTCCGGAATGCCGCTCGAACGCATCGAAGCTGACGCCGACCGCGACTACTGGATGACTGCCGACGAAGCCAAAGAATATGGCATGATAGACCGCGTCCTCCTCCCCGACCACAAATAAACCACCCCGCTATAGACACAGAATGGCAAAAAAAAACAACAACACCTCTGACAACGGAGTCAAATGCTCTTTTTGCGGCAAGGAACCATCCTACACCAACATTCTCGTGCCGAGTCCGTTTGGCGACACCTATATATGCAGCGAATGCGTTGACCAGATTGAGGGCCTCCTGAAAGATTATTACGAAGAGAATCCTTCTATCCGGCCCGACAAAGCGAAAGGTAAAAAATTCAAAGCCGCCATTGAGCCGGAGACAAAAGAACTTCCGACTCCGGCTGAAATACGCGCATTTCTCGATCAATATGTCATCGGGCAGGACGACGCCAAGAAATATCTCTCGGTAGCCGTCTACAATCATTACAAGCGTCTTGCGCAGGACAAAGACGATGTAGACATCGAGAAAAGCAACATCATCATGGTCGGACCCACAGGCACAGGCAAAACCTTGCTTGCCAAGACCATAGCCCGACAGCTTGACGTACCATTCGCCATTGTCGACGCCACGGTGCTGACCGAAGCCGGCTACGTCGGAGAAGACATCGAAAGCCTGCTCGTCAGACTGCTGCAAGCCGCCGATTATGATGTGGCAAAAGCAGAGCGAGGCATAGTTTTCATTGACGAGATCGACAAAATCGCCCGCAAAGGCGACAACCCGTCAATCACTCGCGACGTGTCCGGCGAAGGTGTACAGCAAGGCCTCCTCAAACTACTTGAAGGCTCCGTAGTCAATGTACCGCCGAACGGAGGCCGCAAACACCCTGAGCAAAAGATGATTGCCGTCGATACTAAAAACATCCTATTCATCTGCGGAGGAGCATTTGACGGTATCGAACGAAAAATAGCCCACCGCCTGAACACCCATGTGGTAGGCTTCACCGGAGGATCGACACGCTCGAAAATCAACTCTGACAATTATCTGCAATACATAGCCCCCCAGGACCTCAAGTCATTCGGTCTGATCCCCGAAATCATCGGACGTCTGCCGGTACTTGTCCATCTCGATCCGCTTGACCGCGAAGCACTTCTCAGAGTACTCACAGAGCCTAAAAACGCCATCACCAAGCAGTATGAAAAACTGTTTGCCATGGACGGAGTCAAACTCATCTTCGCACCTGAGACACTTGAATTCATTGTCGACAAGGCAATCGAATACAAGCTTGGCGCACGTGGTCTGCGCACAATCGTAGAGACAATCATGATCGATCCGATGTATGAAACCCCCTCTACCGACATTAAAGAACTGGTTATCGACCGCGCCTTCGCCGAAGAGAAAATCCAAAAAGCCTACATCGGCTAAAAGGACGTATCGGATACACCGGTCTCCACCAATCATAAACTTTATCACCTCTTCCCGGCTTCCCGGCACAGCCGGGAAGTTCTCCCCTCAGTTCTCTCACATTTCATACTCACTCCTCCCCAACCTGAACGGAATCCCATGAATCAACGACTTCACGAAGCACTTAAAGAGCATTTCGGATTTGACACATTCAAAGGCAACCAGGAAGCCATAATGACAAGTCTCCTTGAAGGCAACGACGTTTTCGTCCTCATGCCTACCGGAGGAGGCAAATCGCTCTGCTACCAGCTGCCGGCCCTTATGATGGAAGGCACAGCCATAGTGATCTCTCCACTGATAGCCCTGATGAAAAATCAGGTTGATGCAATGCGCAACTTCAGTTCGGCCGACACTGTGGCCCACTTCCTAAACTCCTCGCTCAACCGCGCAGCGATTGACCTTGTGAAATCCGACATTACTGCCGGACGCACAAAACTGCTCTATGTGGCACCGGAGTCGCTGACCAAAGAAGAGAACATCGAATTTCTGAAGACTGTGCCGATTTCATTCTACGCAGTCGACGAGGCACACTGCATTTCCGAATGGGGTCACGACTTCCGCCCGGAATATCGCCGCATCCGCCCGATCATCAACGAGATCAACGTCCGCCCGATGATCGCACTGACTGCCACCGCAACCCCAAAGGTTCAGCATGACATCCAGAAAAACCTCGGAATGCAGAATGCCAAAGTGTTCAAATCGTCGTTCAACCGATCGAACCTCTATTATGAGGTCAGGCCAAAGACCAACAACATTGACAAAGACATTATAAAATTCATCAAAAACAACCCCGGCAAATCAGGCATCATCTATTGCCTGAGCCGCAAGAAGGTTGAGGAACTCGCCGAGATGCTCGCAGTGAACGACATCAAGGCACTCCCCTATCACGCCGGAATGGACGGTGCGACCCGAAGCGCCAATCAGGACGCGTTTCTGATGGAAAAAGTCGATGTCATAGTCGCCACGATCGCATTCGGAATGGGTATTGACAAACCAGATGTGAGATTTGTTATTCATTATGACATGCCCAAGTCGCTCGAAGGCTACTATCAGGAAACCGGCCGCGCCGGCCGTGACGGAGGAGAAGGCCAGTGCATAACCTTCTATGCCGCCAAAGACCTGCAGAAGATGGAAAAATTCATGCAGGGCAAGCCATTGGCCGAACAGGAAATCGGCCGCCAGCTCCTGCTGGAAACCCAGAGCTACGCTGAGGCAAGCAGTTGCCGTCGTCGCTCACTGCTCTTCTATTTCGGAGAGGAGTTCACGGTCGACAACTGCCAGAACTGCGACAATTGCATTAATCCAAAGAAAAAAGTGGAAGCTAAAGACGATTTATGTGCTGTGCTCGAAACCGTAATAGCACTGAAAGAAAAATTCAAAGCCGATCATGTCACCGATGTGCTCCTCGGCCACACTACTGCTGATGTCACATCATATCAGCACGACCAGCTCGACGTGTTCGGCTGCGAGCAGGGAGCTGATGAAAAACTTATTAGCGCCGTGATCCGTCAGGCAATCCTGGCCGGATATCTCGACCGCGACATAGAGAACTACGGACTTCTCCGCATCACCCCGAAAGGCAAAAAATTCCTTTCGAAACCCGAATCATTCAAAGTGATCGAAGACTCTGATTTCAGCGAAGACGCCGAACCGGAAATGATCAAAAGCGGAGCGTCATTTGCCGCCGATGACGAACTTTACAGCATCTTGAAAGACCTGCGCAAGAAAATTGCCAAGCAACTCGGACTGCCCCCATATGTGATTTTCCAGGATCCGTCGCTCGAAGCAATGGCCACCACCTACCCGATTTCACTCGAAGAACTTCAGAACATTCCCGGCGTAGGCGCAGGTAAAGCAAAACGCTATGGCGCCGACTTCGTGAAGGTAATCAAGCGCCATGTCGAAGACAATGAGATCGAACGTCCGGAAGACCTGCGTGTACGTAGCGTTCCGAGCCGCAACTCGACCAAACTCTTCATCATCCAGTCAATCGATCGCAAAATACCTCTGCCTGAAATAGCCAGAGCCAAAGGCCTTGAATTCAACGAACTGCTTGACAGAATTGAAGTAATAGTCTACTCAGGCACAAAAATCAATATCTCCTATTATATAAATGATATAATGGACGAGGATTCGCAAGAAGAACTGTTTGACTTCTTTAAGGAATGCCAGACAGACGACCTCAACGAAGCCTACAAAGAATTCGGTGAAGACTATACAGAAGACGAGATCCGCCTCATGCGCATCAAATTCCTCTCTGAAATGGGCAACTGATTTTCAATACCGCAAACAATGAATAAGGTCATCGACTATCGCGACGTAGAACTCCACCGCCAGGATCTTATCGCGCTCCGCCACGTCAATCTGTCAGTGGGCGAAGGTGAATTCGTCTATCTGATAGGCAAAGTGGGCAGCGGCAAATCCAGCCTGCTGAAATCTCTCTATGCCGACATTCCAATAGCCGGAGGCGAAGCCCGTGTTCTTGATTACGACCTGAACACCATACGCCGTCGCGACATTCCCTTTCTGCGCCGTCAGATAGGCATCGTCTTTCAGGACTTCCAGTTGCTGACCGACCGCAGCGCCTATGCCAATCTTAAATTTGTGCTTGAGGCCACCGGCTGGAAAGACAAATCTGATATCGAAGCCCGCATTGAAGAGGTGCTGAGAGGTGTCGGGATGCTCAACAAGAGTTATAAGAATCCTCATGAGCTGTCAGGAGGCGAGCAGCAGCGCATAGTCATAGCCCGCGCCCTCCTCAACCATCCGCGCATAATTCTCGCGGATGAACCTACAGGCAATCTCGACCCGGCCACCGGCGAAGCCATTGTCAACCGTCTTCACGATATAGCCCGTCAGGGAACTACCGTGATAATGGCCACACACAATCTCAGTTTCGTCGATCAGTTCCCCGGACGAGTCATCAAGTGCGAGAACCACGCCATCTCATAGTATGGCACCTCTCTCCGATTCAAAACTTAAAACCCGCAAAAATGTTATAACAGTGTCAACGTTCATGTTACACTGTTATATTTTTTTGCCTGAATGAATTCATCAAAGACCCGCATAGTAGTGCTCGGCGGAGGTTTTGCCGGGCTGAATTTTGTAAAACACATCGACAAAGACAAATTTGACATCACCCTTGTCGACCGCCACAACTATCACTCCTTCCCGCCGCTTTTCTATCAGGTGGCCTCGTCTGAAATTGACCCGTCGAGCATCAGCTTCCCTTTCAGACGCGAACTCGTCAAAAAAGCATCCGGAAGAGTGAAATTTCACATGGAAAGTGCCCGAAGCGTAGACGTCAGCCGGCATTGCGTCATCACTGACCACGGATCAATCCCATATGACAAGCTTGTCATTGCATTCGGCACCACAAACAACTTCTTCGGCAATGACGCCCTTAAAGACGAGGTCTACACACTGAAATCCAACGACCAGGCAATCCGCATACGCAATGAAATCCTCTACCGCTGCGAACGCGCTTCGATAGAACCTGACCGCGAAAAACGCCGGCGCATGCTGACATTCGTTGTCATAGGAGGCGGGCCTGCCGGAGTAGAGATGGCTGGAGCCATCGGAGAACTTAAACGCTACATACTCAGACGCGACTACCCCGACATTCCGCCGGAAGACATGACCGTCAGCCTGTATGAAGGGCGCGACAAACTTCTGGCCTCCATGAGCGCCGAGTCGTCAGAAACAGCACTCAAAGATCTGAAATCGTTACTGGTGGATATCCACTTAGGCCGACAGATGAAAAGCTATGCCGACAACCTGCTCACCTTTGACGATGGATCGACCCTATACTCCGAAATGGTCATCTGGACTGCAGGAGTCACCGGGCGTCCGCTCGAATTCGAAGGCACGGATTTCCGGCAGGGACGCGGCGGGCGCTTTCCCACCGACCGTTTCTGCCGTGTGACCGGCCTTGATGATATATTCGCCATCGGCGATGTCAACCTCATGACCACCGAAGAATATCCCGCAGGACTCCCGCAGCTTGCCCAGTTGGCCATACAGCAAGGCCGCTTCCTCGCCCGCAGCCTCAACTCCGGAAAATGGAACCGGGAATTTTCTTACAACGACAAAGGATCAATGGCCACCATCGGCCGAAACCGTGCGGTTGTCGACATGCGCAGACTCCATCTCGACGGCTTCATCGCTTGGCTTGCATGGATGTTCATCCACCTCATCTCACTCATGGGGATGCGCAACAAAATCAGTGTGCTCGTCAGCTGGTTCTGGGCTTATTTCAGCTACAACACAGCCCTCCGACTGCTTCTTGCAGGTTCAAAATACCCTAAACGTGGCCGTATGTGGGACAAAGGTTAGGATATATCGTATTTTTATTGTAATTTTGTATATTCAGAGAGTGTTCGGTCTCATCGCAGACACGCACTCGCGACTTGTTAAAAATTATCAATTCAAAACCGACAAAATTATCACAATAAAAATGTCGATCGATAGTATCATAGCTTTGGCCGTCAGCAACGCGGTCAAAAATCTGTATGGCGTTGAAACTCCCGCCGAAAACATCGTGCCTCAAGCCACCCGAAAAGAATTCGAGGGCAATATCACCGTTGTCGTTTTCCCCTGGGTGAAAGCCGCCCGCAAATCGCCTGAAGCGGTAGGTATGGAAATCGGCGAATGGCTTCAGGCCAACGAACCTGCGGTCGAGAAGTTCAACGTGGTCAAAGGCTTCCTTAACATAACCGTTGCACCGCAGTTCTGGAATTCAGTGCTCGGACACATAGCCGGCACCACTGACTTCGGACTTACAGCTGCTGATGAAAGCTCGCCTTTTGTAATGGTAGAGTACTCATCGCCAAACACAAACAAGCCTCTCCATCTTGGCCACGTACGCAACAACCTGCTTGGATTCAGCCTTGCCGAAATCCTGAAAGCCTGCGGCAACCGCGTCATAAAGACCAACATTGTCAATGACCGCGGCATCCACATCTGCAAATCCATGCTCGCATGGAAAAAGTGGGGCGAAGGTGCCACTCCGGAATCCACCGGCAAGAAAGGCGACCATCTTATAGGCGACTTCTATGTACTCTTTGACAAGCACTACAAAGCCGAGCTCAAGGAACTTGAAGAGAAAGGCATGAGCAAAGAAGAAGCCGAAGCAGCATCTCCGCTCATGAAAGAAGCCCGCGAAATGCTCGTAAAATGGGAAAACAAAGATCCTGAAATCCGTTCGCTTTGGGAAATGATGAACTCCTGGGTCTACGCCGGATTCGATGAGACCTACAAGCGCATGGGTGTCAACTTCGACAAAATCTATTATGAGAGCGAAACATACCTCGAAGGCAAGGAGAAAGTTCTCGAAGGCCTCGAAGCAGGTAAAATGTACCGCAAGGAAGACGGCTCTGTATGGGCCGACCTTACCGGTGAAGGACTCGACCACAAACTGCTTCTCCGCAGTGACGGCACTTCTGTCTACATGACCCAGGACATCGGCACCGCCAAACTGCGTTACCGCGACTATCCCATTGACAAGATGATCTATGTCGTAGGCAACGAGCAGAACTATCACTTCCAGGTGCTCTCAATCCTTCTTGACCGCCTCGGCTTCAAGTGGGGCAAAGACCTCGTACACTTCTCTTACGGCATGGTCGAACTGCCTGAAGGCAAGATGAAATCACGCGAAGGCACTGTAGTCGATGCCGATGACCTCATGGACGACATGGTCTCCACCGCCCGCACCGTATCAGCCGAGCTCGGCAAACTCGACGGCCTCAGCCCGGAAGAGATCGACAGCATTTCGGAAACCGTAGGACTCGGAGCACTGAAATACTTCCTTCTCAAGGTAGACCCGCGCAAAAACATGACCTTCAACCCCAAAGAATCAATTGACTTCAACGGCAACACAGGTCCGTTCATCCAATACACTTACGCGCGCATCTGCTCCGTGCTCCGCAAAGCCGCTGACGAAGGCATGGTCATCAGCGACTACTCGGCAGTAGTACCCGGCGAAAAAGAAATAGCCCTTATCCAGGCCCTCGCCGACTTCCCCGCCACAGTCCAGGCCGCAGGCCAGACCTACAGCCCGGCACTGATCGCCAACTATGTCTATGACCTTGTCAAGAGCTACAACCAGTTCTATCACGACTGCTCCATCCTCAAGGAAACAGACAGCGCTGTGCGCTCGCTGCGTCTTGAACTCAGCCGCCAGACCGCCCGCGTCATCAAGTCAGGCATGAACCTCCTTGGCATCAACGTACCTGAACGTATGTAAGTCAAATTTGTTTTATAAATAAAAACGATAACCAACTCCTATTAACTGATATGAATTACAACCAGCAGACACCTCCCCCCTACTTCGGCGGAGGCGACAATTACAACAGCTACCACAACTCTCAGCAGCAGGCCGTCCAGACAACTTCGTCAGTAATGAAGCGCGTCTATTTCAAAATGTTCCTCGGACTGCTTGTGACTGCGTTCGTCTCTCTTTTCTGCGCTACCTCATCCGCCTATCTCAGCTTTATGTCTGGCCACCGCATCTTCTTCTGGGGCCTTCTGATCGCAGAAGTAGGCATCGTGATATATCTCTCGACCCGTCTGACCCGCATCTCGTCGGCAACGGCCAACCTGCTTTTCTATGTCTTTGCCGCGATCAACGGCCTGGCTCTTGCCCCGATCTTCTTGGTCTATACCATGACATCAATCGCCAAGACATTCTTCATCTGCGCCGGAACCTTCGGAGCCATGAGTGTCTATGGCTATTTTACCACCAAAGATCTCACAAGCTGGGGCAACTTCCTGATGTACGCACTTATGGGTCTGATCATCGCTTCTTTGGTCAACATTTTCACCAAAAGCACCCAGCTTGACTGGATAATCTCCATCGCAGGCGTCCTGATCTTCATCGGTCTCACCGCATGGGACACTCAGAAAATCAAGCGTATGGCTCTCACAACGCCTCCGGCCTATATCAGCCATCTCGCCACCATCGGCGCACTGAGTCTCTATCTCGACTTCATCAACCTCTTCCTCTATCTGCTCCGCTTCTTCGGAAGCCAGCGCGACTGATAGCGTGTAAACAGACTCTTATCACTGAAATCATATACCTTAATATATAATAATGGCAAAAGTCGTAATCATCGGAGCCGGCGGTGTCGGAACCGTCGTGGCTCACAAGTGTGCCCAGCACCCCGAAGTTTTCACAGAAATAGTCATCGCTTCCCGCACCCGCAGCAAGTGTGACGCCATTGTAGAGGCCATCGGAAAGCCCAACATCAGCTCAGACGTTGTCGATGCCGACAGCGTCCCCCAGCTTGTGGAGCTTTTCAACCGCCACAAACCCGAACTCGTCATCAACGTGGCCCTTCCCTATCAGGACCTCACCATCATGGATGCCTGTCTCATCTGCGGAGTCAACTATCTTGACACCGCCAACTATGAGCCCAAGGACGTGGCACATTTCGAATATTCATGGCAGTGGGCCTACAAACAGCGCTTCGAAGAAGCCGGTCTTACCGCAATCCTCGGCTGCGGATTCGACCCAGGTGTGTCCGGCGTATTCACAGCCTACGCCGCAAAACACTACTTCTCTGACATGCAGTATCTCGACATTGTCGACTGCAACGGCGGTGATCACGGCAAAGCTTTCGCCACAAACTTCAACCCCGAAATCAACATCCGTGAGATCACTCAGAACGGCCGATACTATCAGGACGGCAAATGGGTGACCACCGGCCCGCTTGAAATCCACAAGACACTCACCTATCCCAACATCGGAGAGCGCGAAAGCTATCTTCTCTACCACGAAGAGCTCGAATCGCTCGTCAAGAACTATCCCTCAATCAAGCGTGCGCGCTTCTGGATGACATTCGGTCAGGAATATCTCACACACCTCCGTGTGATTCAGAACATCGGCATGGCCCGCATCGACGAAGTAGACTACAACGGACAGAAGATCGTGCCCCTGCAGTTCCTCAAAGCCGTCCTCCCCAACCCACAGGATCTCGGCGAGAACTACCACGGCGAAACCTCGATCGGCTGCCGCATCGAAGGTCTCGACAAGGAAGGCAAGCACCTCACCTACTACATCTGGAACAACTGCTCTCACGAAGCCGCTTACAAGGAAACCGGCATGCAGGCTGTCAGCTACACAACCGGCGTTCCCGCAATGGTCGGCGCAATGATGTTCCTCACAGGGAAATGGGTAAAACCGGGTGTCAACAACGTTGAAGAGTTCGATCCCGATCCATTCCTCGCAGAACTTGCCAAAGACGGTCTTCCCTGGAACGAGGAATTCAACCTCAACCTTGAAGTAAACGAATAATCAAGCCTGTCAAGACCTGAACCTGCATCATAAACCCCGGACACCGGCGAAAAACCAACGTTTATCACCCTGTCCGGGGTTTACAATTTCATAGTCCTCTCCCGCAGCGTCGTCATGAGATGACACAATCGCCACTCCATTACTACCGAAAATCCAATCCGCCATGCTTAAACATCTGCTGCTCGCAGGCACCATCGTAACCGCTCCGTCAATTCATGGCCACCCCAATGACGGATATACTCTCGACCCCGCCACACAGACAGTCACCGCAGACCGACACGCCTTCCGTTTAGGCCCCGGCACT
>Ga0137297_10786_pt1 | contig 21341 bp, 18 predicted proteins | sample RamsorincwithD2O_FD_97191 | JGI IMG/M metagenome (GOLD analysis project Ga0137297, IMG submission 97191) | Mouse cecal microbial communities from Vienna, Austria - Mucin amended with D2O | ecosystem: Host-associated > Mammals > Digestive system > Large intestine > Cecum | place: Austria: Vienna... | reverse complement strand
TGGACGGTGTACCTCGTTATACCAAGCTGATTACAGAAAATATCAACGGATATGATATGGGGACGGCGATGTTTTCCTATATGCGGGCGCAGTCCTATGGACCGTTTATCCAAATGAAAGAATATTTGAATCAATACTACAGTCTGCCGGGACAGCGCAGTGCGCCGGAAATCTGGTCGCAAACGGAAGCGGAACGCTATCGAATGCCAATGGTAACCTTTTCCAAAGAGGAAAGCATGCAAATTTCCGGCAGTATTGCGCAAATTTCTCAAATTGCGATGGAAATGACCGTGGATATTATCACCGGAGTTCAGCCGCCGGAACAGTTTGAGGTCTATGTGCAAAGAATGCAGGAGGCGGGATTGGAACAGGTGTTGGAGACCTATCGTGCCGCGCTGAAGCGATATCAAGGGAGGTAAGACGAAAATGCTGAGAAAAAGTGTGTTGTTCAAATGGTTTTTGTCTTATTGCGCTGTGATAGCGCTGCCACTTATATTAATGGTGGTATTCTTTTTCCAATCGCAGACAATTGTGCGGCGGCAAGCGGCGGATATCAGCCGGATTTATGTTGCAAAAGTGATGGAGGAATCGGATGGTATTATCAAAGAAAGCATTACTTCTTCTAATTTGATGTCGCAGAGCGCTCTGCTGGACAGTAGTTTGGCGCTTGCCTATCCGTTGGAAGCGGAGGGCTACCAGATGGTGCGCAGTTTAGTAGAGGAAATTCAAAAGCATTCGCTTGTACTGCGCAGTTGTGAAGAAATTATCGTATATCACAAAAATTTAGATATGATGTTGACGCCGGGCGGTGTTACAGGTACACAGGAATATATCAATTATAAATATGACAGCAATACGGCAGACCGCCTGTGGCGTTGGATAGAGGGAAGCCCTGTCCCTGCGCTGTTATCGTTGACGGAAAAAAACGGAATGCACTATTTTGCATACATGCTTCCTGTTATGGGAGAGGAGGGGACGGGAGAGCTGGCAGGTGCTGTGATTGTAAAAAGCAAAGAGGTGTCCGGCGGGTTTGCCGAGCAGGATATCAGCAGCCGGTTACATGTAGAATATGCGATTCTGGACGAATACGACAATATCATTTTTGCGTCCCAAGGATTCCGGCTGCAGGGAGAGTTGCGGCAGGCGATAGAACAAGGAGAAGTCAGCACGGCAGAGGGACGGTATATGGTGTTGACAGAACAATCAAATGAGACGGGCAAACAGTATGTAACGTTGATTTCCTATGATGAAGTTTGGGGAACGTTGCAGCTTTTACGCATTGGTGCGCTGCTGCTTGCCCTGCTCATGATCTTAATGGGCGGCGTGATGATTTACTATATTTTGAAATATAACTATTCACCCGTTAAACGTATTTTAGCACGGCTTGCTCCTGCAATGGAAAACGGGACGCCGGCGGTAGATGAGTTTGATTCTATTGATAGGGGCATTCAAAACATTAGTGTGGAAAAGGAGCAGTATCAATCCATTGTGCAGCGGCAAAACCAGCAGTTGAAAAACAATGTTTTGCGCCGCTTGCTCATGGGCGAAGATACCATCGGACGCAGCATAGAGGAAACACTGAATACTTATGGAATCACCTTTACCGGCGATTTGTTTGTTGTTATTTTGTTCTATTTGGAGGAGTGCAGCGCACTGTTTGCGGGAGAAGAAAATATAGACGAACAGGAAATGCGCCGGACAGTACAGTTTGTGCTGCAAAACGTAACAGAAGAACTTGCGGCAGAAAACAATAGGGGATATTTGGTAGATACAGGACAAATGCCGGCGCTTTTGATATCTGTATCCAAGGAAACGGAATCACAGCAAGCTTTTGAGACGCTTGCACGTTATACGGTAGACCTTATGAAAGAAGAATTCGGTGTGCTGTGTTCTGCATCGGTCAGTACATTGGAACATTCTTATAAAGGCATAGCCATTGCCTATAGAGAAGCGCTTTCGGCAATGGAACTGAAATTAGTTTTGGGAAGCGGTATGGTGATTTTAGCGGAAGAAGCGCAGCCGACACAGGAGGGAGGATATCTGTTCTCCTTTGAACGCCAGCAGCGTTTGATGAACTATGTCAATTCAGGCGACGAAACAGATGCAGTCGGTTTTGTACAGAAAATTATGGAGGAAGCAACGCAGGCAAATTCTATAGATATGCTGCGTTTTGTCGTGATGGATGTAACAGCAACGCTTGCCAAATTAGCAGATGGAACAGATGAATCAACAAGACAGGAGTTTGAACATATAAAAGAAAGACTGGTAAATATGGAAACGGCGGCAGGTGCGCGGGAGGATTTGATACAGGCGATTTTGGTATTGTGTGCCTATAGCAGCGCAAAAAGCAGTCAAAGAATTCGTTCGCGTGTGATTGCGTTTGTACAGGAGCATTATACAGAACCGGAGCTTAGTGTGGGCGTAATTGCTGAACAGCTTGGGATTTATTATTCCTATTTATCCGGTGCATTTAAGGAACAGCATGGCGGAGGAATTTTAGAATATATCAATTCCTATCGAGTGGAAAAAGCCAAAGAACTGATGAAGCGCAGTCAGCGGCTGACTGTGGATGAAATTGCGGCAGAAGTGGGATATACCAACGCAAAAACATTTACCAGATGTTTTAAAAAACAGACGGGTATTACGCCGGCACAGTATCGAAATATAGCGCAGCAGTAGGCGCCTTATTCTAATCATATTAGAGATTTAAGAACAAAAAGATAAAAAAAGTAAGAAAAAGTGTTGACAAACAAAAAATGAGATGATATAATTAAAAGGTCGAGAAAAGTTATGTCGGCATTCCTATGCGGGTGTAGTTCAATGGTAGAATCTCAGCCTTCCAAGCTGATTGTGTGGGTTCGATTCCCATCACCCGCTCCAAAAATGTGTGCCTGTAGCTCAGTTGGATAGAGCAACTGCCTTCTAAGCAGTAGGTCATGAGTTCGAATCTCCTCAGGCACACCATTTTTATTTATTATATGGTGGATATAGTTCAATTGGTTAGAGCACCAGATTGTGGTTCTGGGTGTTGTGGGTTCGAGTCCCATTATCCACCCCATTTTTTGGGATGTCGCCAAGTGGTAAGGCACCAGATTTTGATTCTGGCATTTCCGCAGGTTCGAATCCTGCCATCCCAGCCATATGGGTCATTAGCTCAGTTGGCAGAGCACCTGCCTTTTAAGCAGGTTGTCCCGCGTTCGAATCGCGGATGACTCACCAAAATTCGCGGTCAAAACAGGCGCAGTCTGTTTTGACCGCATTTTTATGCGCTTTTCGGGATATTTGAAGAATTCGATAAAAATAAATTTACATATGCTATTTAAGCATTGAGCGGATTCTGAACCGGGACTGTAGTTTTGTATAGAATTTATTTTTTCCTGAAGTCTGTTGGTGACAAGCCGGTTTTTCTTTTAAAAGAATTTCTTTTAGATATTTGTTCAATTTGTGATATGATTCATCCAATTTGTGATATGAATTACATTGATACTTGCATTTGTAGAGATAATCATGTATAATACTGTCAAAAACGCAAACTGATATTATAGCGGAGGAAACAAAACAATGAATGAATTATACAGAAAAACACCGATAATGGGCTGGGCGTCATGGAATTGTTTCAGAACAAACATAAGCGAGAACGTATTAAAAGAACAATTAGATGCGCTGATAGACACAGGGCTCGCTGCGTGTGGCTATACATATTTTAATATGGACGATGGTTTTTTTGGAGGACGAGATGACAGCGGTAGGTTGTTGTTTCATCAAGAACGGTTTCCGAGTGGTATAAAGGTAATAGCGGATTATGCGCATAGCAAGGGTTTGAAAGCCGGCTGTTATAGTGAAGGCGGAGATAATACATGCGCTTTTTATTATGATAACGCAGGGTATCATGGCGTTGGCGTGGGATTATATGGTTATGAGAAACAGGATTTAGAGATGTTTCTTGCGGAATTTGGATTTGATTTTATTAAGGTGGACTGGTGCGGCGGTGTGCGGCTTGGTCTTGATGAGGAAGAACAATATACAAAAATAGCGAAAATCGTAGATGATATACGGAAAAGAACAGGCAGATGTATCGTATTTAATATATGCCGCTGGATGTTTCCGGGAGAATGGGCTGTTGATATAGCGGATTCTTGGCGGACAGGAGCGGACATTACGCCTGATTTCAAATCGGTCATGGAACAGATAGACAATATCAAATGTCTGGCGAAATACTGTAAGCCCGGGCATGTAAATGACCCTGATATGATGCAAATAGGGAATGGTCTATCGCCGGTTGAAGAAAAAACGCATTTTATAATGTGGTGCATGGTATCAGCACCGCTGATGATTGGCTGTGATTTAACAAAACTGAATGAGACTACATTGAACCTGTTAAAAAATAAAGAATTGATAGCAGTCAATCAGGATGCGTTATGTTTACAGGCATATGTCATGAAAGAATATCCATCAGACAGCGGTGAACTTTTGGGAGAAATTTGGTATAAAAAGCTATATTCGCACAGTGGGGAAAGACGCGCAGTTGCATTCGTAAACAGAAGTGAACAGCCGCTTAAAATGTCGGCGTCAATGCGAGAACTTGGTTTCGGGGGCAAAGTTACTTTGCTCAGAGACATATATCGTGGAATTGACAAAGAGATAACAGAGGAACTGAATCTACAAATCATGCCGCATGATTGTGAAGTGTTTGTAATAAGCGGCGATAGATGCGCTGAAGTGAAAGATATCAATGCGGCATTAGAATATGACCGTCATTGGAGTCCCAATGAAATTTCCTTTGAAAAAATGCAGGAACTTGTGAAAAATGGAGCAATATTGGTTGATGTAAGGTCAAAAGAGGAATATGAAGCAGGACATATAGAGGGCGCGGTAAATATTCCGCATACTTCCGTATTTAAGAAAATAGAAAAATATGCGAAGGATAAACATGAGGATTCCATCATACTGTACTGTCAATCGGGAAAACGTTGTGCGCAGGCGAAACTTTCTCTTGAATATCTTGATTATGAAACCCTTTATACGTTGAAATGGAATGGTGGAAATTGATAGGAAGTTTTAGTATATAGGCAGCTCCATTCCTGCAGGAATAAAACCAACGATTTTATGAGCCGCTTATGAATGCAGAAGGCATGGAACGTAAGTATCCTTTCTATTCAAAACTGCCTTCTGCGAGTACTTTAATGCTGTAGGCATATTCCGTCGGGGTCATGGCAGTTCGCTTTTTGAATTGTCTGGAAAAATAGTGAATGGAAGCATATCCCAATTCCTCCGCAATCTGCGTAAAGTTCATATCACTCATGCGTATCATCTCTTTTGCTGCGTCAATTTTTAAATTTGCAAAGTAATCCATAGCGCTGCAGCCGCTTTGCGCATGGAACAGTTTTTGCAGTTGGGAACGGCTGATGGTATTGTCTCTGCAAATTTGTTCCACGGTCAGTTGCTCGGAGATATGTTCCTGTAAATAAAGAATCAGGCGCTGAAAAATTTCAGCGTCGCTTTTATTCTTGGAGGTTTTTTCAATGCGCTGAGACGATTGTGGCATAAGTGTATTCCGCCGCACGATGTGCAGGAGAAACTGCTCCAAATATAAGCGCAGAAATTGTTCCGCGCCAAACGGCACAGAATCCTTTTTCACAATTTTGGTTTGATACGGGTCGTCTAATCGATGCGCAAAACAGTTTTTGGCTTCCAAAATGATTTGGGCGAGCAAATTTCGTTCCGCATTATCCACATGCAGAATCTTATTCTCAAAAAAACGCATTGCTTCGCCGATACATTGAAAAGATATCACCACAAGATTGGGGGCGGAAGTCCCTGTGGCAGCGACCGAATGGAATTCTTTCGGTTTGTGGAAAACGATGTCGCCGTTTTTGAGGACGCATTCTTTTTCGTCCATAGTAATCAGGACTTCGCCTTTATCCACATAGCAGAATTCCCAGAAATCATGGCTTTCGCCCGGAAAACGAAAATCACTGCGGTATTCAAAATAGTGGATGGTATATATTTCTTCCACTGTAATTTCCTGTCGCAGTGGAATAGGTGCATATGGCATTGACAGAACCTCCTACACAAGATTATGGATTGATGTTATTTTACGTTTTTTTTCGCCGTCAGGTGGCTTTTATAAGCGGCTTTGACGGCAGCGTAGTGCCTTCTGGTATAATCAATATGACTATTATACCGCATTTTTGCGGAAAATGCAAATAAAAATTGCGTATTGTGCAAATTATTGTGAAAATAAGATAAAGACATTTGGCGTATTATGCAGTATGATATAAGGAAAGCAATGGTATTAAAATATTTCTTAGGGGGCAAAAATAATGAAAAAACCGGTATTGGTCATTATGGCGGCAGGTATGGGCAGCCGTTACGGCGGACTAAAACAAATAGACCCTATTGATGAACAGGGACATATTATCGTAGATTTTTCCATTTTTGATGCAAAACGTGCAGGGTTTGAAAAGGTGGTATTCATTATAAAACGTCAAGATGAGGCGGACTTCCGCGCAGCGATTGGCAACCGAATGGAAAAAATCATTGACGTTGCCTATGCATATCAGGAATTGGAGAATCTTCCGGATGGATATCAGGTACCTGACGGACGCGTAAAACCATGGGGAACCGCACATGCTATATTAAGCGCGGTGGACGTGATAGACGGACCGTTTGCAGTGATTAACGCAGATGATTATTATGGTGTGGAAGCGTTCCAAAAAATCTATGATTATTTATCTAATCATGAAGACGGAGAAACGTATTCCTACGCCATGGTTGGATATCGCCTGGAAAACACTGTGACGGAAAACGGTCATGTGGCGCGCGGCGTTTGTACGGTAGATGGTGCAGGATATTTAAGCGGTATTCAGGAACGTACACGCATTGAAAAGCGGGAAAATAAAATTATGTTTTCCGAGGACGACGGAGCGTCATGGGAAGAACTGGCTCCGGATACGGTTGTATCTATGAATATGTGGGGATTTACACATAGTATTTTGCCGGAAATGCAAAAACGGTTTTCTGCTTTTCTGGACGAGGGGCTGAAAAATAATCCGCTCAAATGCGAATATTTTCTGCCGTCTGTGGTTAGCGCGCTTTTAACAGAGAAAAAGGCAAAAGCGGCGGTGCTGACCTCGGCGGATAAATGGTATGGCGTTACCTATAAAGAGGATAAACCGATGGTGATGGCGGCAATCCGCCATTTGAAAGAGACGGGCGTCTATCCGCAGAATTTATGGGAGGGAACAAAATGAAACCTGTGACACAAACGCAATTGGAAAATGCCATAAAACAGTTTTGTGGCGACCAAAAAACATCGGGCGGCGTGAACTACGGCAGCGGGCATATCAATGATACTTACCGCATTGTTTTAGAGCGCGGAGAAGGCGTTCCGGCAGAAATTTTGATTTTGCAGAGAATGAACACGGAAATTTTCACAGAACCGATTTTGCTGATGGAAAATATCGCGAATGTCACCGGACATTTGAAAAAAAAGATTGCAGAAAACGGCGGCGACCCCAAGCGTGAGACGCTGTCTATTGTATATGCGCAGGACGGCAAGCCATACTATGTAGATGAGGCAGAAAATTTCTGGCGGTGTTATCCGTTTATTGCCGACACCATCAGTCTTGACCGCGCGGAGACAACGGAAGATTTTTACCAGAGCGCGGTTGCATTTGGAAATTTTCAACGGCTGCTTTCGGATTTTCCGGCAGAACAACTGCATGAGACCATTCCGCATTTTCACGATACGAAAGCGCGTTTTGAGGTTTTCAAAAAAGCAGTGGCGGAGGATATTTGCGGTCGTGCGGCAGGCGTCAAAGAGGAAATTGAATTTATTTTGGCGCGTGAGGACGTTGCAAATGTGTTTGGAGACATGCAGGCAAAAGGGGAACTTCCGCTGCGTGTGACACATAATGATACCAAGCTAAACAATGTTCTCATGGACAGCAAAACACGCAAAGGACTGTGTGTCATTGATTTGGATACGGTTATGCCAGGTCTGGCAATGAATGACTTCGGAGATTCCATTCGCTTTGGTGCAAGCACGGCGGATGAGGACGAACCGGATTTGTCCAAGGTGTCCTGTGATATGGGCTTGTTTGAAGTATATACAAAAGGGTTTATTGAGGGCTGCGGCGGTAAGCTGACGGAAAAAGAAATTGAACTTTTGCCGATGGGCGCCAAAGTGATGACATATGAATGCGGTATGCGCTTTTTCACAGACTATTTGCAGGGAGATACCTATTTTAAAATTCATCGGGAAGGACAGAATTTAGACCGTTGTCGTACGCAGCTAAAATTGGTTGCGGATATGGAAAAGAAATGGGAGACCATGCAGGAAATTGTGAGAAAGTTTAAATAAACAAGGAGGAAATGACAAATGGCAATTTTAGTAACAGGCGGAGCAGGATATATTGGCAGTCATACTTGTATAGAACTGCTAAATGCAGGATATGACGTGGTTGTTGTAGATAATTTGAGCAATGCTTGTATGGAATCGGTCAAACGGGTAGAAGAAATCACAGGAAAGAAAGTTACATTCTATGAAGAGGATATTTTGAACCGCGCAGGACTGGAAAAGATTTTTGAAAAAGAATCCATCGACAGCGTGGTGCATTTTGCAGGATTGAAAGCGGTTGGCGAATCAGTGCGCAAGCCGCTGGAATATTACCAAAATAACATTGCCGGCACGCTGGTTTTGTGTGAGGTGATGCGGGAACATGGCGTTAAAAATATTGTGTTCAGTTCTTCTGCAACAGTTTATGGTGACCCGGCGGAAATTCCGATTACCGAGAATTGTCCGAAAGGCGTTTGCACCAATCCCTATGGCTGGACAAAATCCATGCTGGAACAGATTCTGACAGATTTGCATACAGCGGACGCAGAATGGAATGTGGTATTGCTGAGATATTTCAATCCGATTGGCGCGCATAAGAGTGGTAAAATCGGAGAGGATCCCAAGGGAATTCCGAACAATTTGATGCCATATGTTATGCAGGTTGCAGTCGGAAAATTGGAACGACTGGGCGTGTTTGGTGATGATTATGATACACCGGACGGTACGGGTGTGCGTGATTATATCCATGTTGTGGATTTGGCAGCAGGACATGTAAAAGCAGTTGAAAAACTGAAAGAAAAAGCGGGCGTTTCCGTATACAATCTCGGTACGGGACATGGATATTCTGTACTGCAGATTGTGGCGGCGGCAGAAAAAGCCTGCGGACATAAAATTCCGTATGAAATCCAGCCGCGCCGCGAGGGAGATATTGCAACTTGCTATGCCGACCCTTCCAAGGCAGAAAAGGAATTGGGCTGGAAAGCTGTACGGGATTTGGAGGAAATGTGCGAAGATTCCTGGCGGTGGCAGCAACAAAATCCAAACGGATATCAAAAATAAAATTGTGATACCTGCTCTGGGCAAAATCATGCTCTAGTGAGGTGTTTGGCTAAAGCGGACTGAAAGCCGCAGCAGAGTCGCCCTCTGCTGCGGCTTTTGTATTGATGTGGCGGACAGAATATCCACAATTTTAACTTTAGGAGGTGTCGCTATGACAATGATAGAAGCCATGCAAAGTAGACATACGGTTAGAAAATATACCGAACGCGCCATTCCGGCAGAAATTTTGGCGCAATTGGAACAAAGACTGGAAGAACATAATAAAAAATATGGTCTGCATATGAAACTCATGATAAACAATGAAAAAGCATTCGGCGCGATGATGAAACTGATTCTTGCTAAGGGAGTGAAAAATTATATCATATTGGCGGGAGAAGATATACCGGGGGTTGATGAGCAACTGGGCTATTGTGGAGCAGATATGGCGCTTTTGGCGCAGATGTTCGGTTTGAATTCCTGGTGGGTCGGCGGCACCTTTCACAGAAAGAATGTCGCAAAATATGTACAGGGAGAAAAGATTACGGGTATCATTGCAATCGGATATGGCGCTACGCAGGGTGCGCCGCATAAATCAAAAAAAGCGGAAGAAGTCAGTTCCTATAGCGGCAGTGCGCCGGAATGGTTTGTGCGTGGGGTGAACGCGGCGCTTTTTGCCCCGACGGCTTTGAATAAACAGGCGTTTATGATAAAAGGTGAAAAAAATAGAGTTTCCATTTCCTGCCATAATGGTGTTTTTTCGGAAACAGATTTGGGAATTGTGAAATATCATTTTGAAGCGGGCGCGGGCACAGAACAATTTGAATGGATATAGAGACATTTTTAATAGGAATAGAGCGACAAGCAAAAAGTGGAATTCGCAGCAGATATAGCAAAAAAAATAAATCAAATAAAAATTGAAAAGAAACACATAATAGAAAAAGGACAGCAATATTTCAAGTGATGGTAGCATCCATAAAGTCACAATAAAGTGAATTGGCAGTATCAAAAAAATGTAAAATTTTTCCGAAAACGCTGACGCTATGAAAGGAGCAGCTTCCTACAGATGAGTTGGAATCCTTGTTAATTGACCAAAAAACTGCTTGACATATTGAACATAAATCTGCACAGGCTAAAAGAGATAAAAATTTAATATTTTTATCATCAGACAAAAGAAGCATAAGGCGGTGGCAGATTTGCAAATTACAGAAGTAAAAATACGGAAAATGACAGAAGAAGGAAAAATGAAAGCGATTGTATCTGTGATTTTGGATGAATGTTTTGCAGTGCATGATATTAAAGTGGTAGAACATGAAGGTCGGCTTTTTGTGGCAATGCCCAGCAAGCGTATGCCGGATGGAGAATATAAAGATATTGTGCACCCAATCAATCAGGAAACGAGAAATTTGTTTCATGAGAAAATCATGGAGGAATATAACCATGTGCTGGCGACGATGGGTCAGCCGGAAGAATAAAAGAATGGTAAAATGAAATACAAAAGAGTCTGCCTTTTCGTGTCAAAGGCAGACTCTTTGTGCTTAGCATGGAACAAAGCCGTTACAAAATATATTTTAAAATCAACAAAAGCGCGAATCCAGGAAGCCCTAAAACGCCGCACGTTAGACATGTGATTGGATTGATACCGATATGAATACCAAAGGGAATACAAAGATAGTTGATAACCAGCAACGCCAGACCGCCCAAAACGCTGTTTAACATGATTTTCCAGACAAACCGCAGCGGACCTGTAAAGAGCCAGGCAGAAATGACTACGGCGACCAAAACAGAAATGAAAATCAAAATTTCTTGCATAAGTTTTTCCTCACTTTCATTGGACTGGCATTTATACATTTATATGAAACAACACTGCATGATATGCCGGAGCGGTCATAAAATTCTGAGAAGTCATTGACAAAAAGGATATACAATAGTATAATAAAAGAATAAGTACAACTTATACGGGTTTCTTTGACTCCTGATGTATTTTGCGTCTTATGAGTACGGGATACCTGAAAATGGTATTGCGGGAAGGAGGGAAAGAAGAATGACAGAAGCAGAACAGATGGCAGTATATAATTTACAGGTGATGGGTCTGAAAGCAGAAGTTGCACAGCGGTTTGTAACAATTGCATTGATGGTGGTTGCTTGCGTTGCGTTGGTGGTTGCTATTATCGCACTGTGTAATTATATTATGAAATGCCGTGCGGAAATTGCTACAGTGAAAGGCGAAGCACAACCGGAAGTGGTTGATACGTCCTACACAACATTAAATCTGGACGGAATGAATGATGTACAGCCGGAAGCGGTTGATGATGTACAGTATTCGGACGATTCAGCAGAATAATGCAGGGCAGGCTGCTTCTTAGGAAAGATGTAGCCTGCTTTTTGGCAGGACATAAACTGGGATAGAGAGTTTCTCTATCCCAGTTCTGTTATGGAGGGAATGGCATGGACTATAACCAAAAAATCAGAGCATTTTTGTTGCAGCAAGGGGCAAGTGAAGTGGGATTTTCCAAAGTCGGTGAAACGCTGAAAGAAGTGCTTCCGACGGAATATCATACGGCGCTGTCGCTGCAATATGCTGTGAGTATTGTTGTCAAATTATCGGATGCGGTAGTGGATACCATCACGGATAAACCAACGCATGCCTATTTTCATCATTACCGCACAGTGAATAGCCTGCTTGACAGATTGGCGCTTCAAACAGGACTTTATATAGAACAGCATGGCTTTCATTATTTTCCGATTGCGGCATCTCAGAGCATAAACGGATATCAGGGAATGTTTCCGCATAAAATGGCGGCGCGGCTCAGCGGACTGGGCGATATTGGAAAAAATGCACTGTTTCTATCCAAACAATATGGTGCGCGTGTCCGTTTGGCAAGCGTTTTAACCGATATGCCATTTGAACAAGAAATGGAACCGGGCGGCGGCTGTATTGGCTGCGGGAAATGCGTGTCGCTGTGTCCGGCAATGGCAATCAGCGGCAGAGCGTTTGATTCCCAAAATCCCATGCAGGAATTGGTAGACCGGCCCGCTTGTTCCGACTATATGAAACGGCATTTTCAAAAAATTGGGCGCGGCAGTGTCTGCGGCGTTTGTATACAGTGCTGTCCTGTCGGGAAACATACAACGGAAAGTGTGTAGGAGATAAACATTGTTACGCCTAGAGAAATTTTTGCATCAAAAAAGCGGGAGTTTTCCCGCTTTTAAAAATCGTTATGCCTTTGCCCATCTTTCAGCTGCAAAGGCATAGTTTGCGACATTCCACCAATATCCGATGTAGTGGTCGCGCCTATTTTTATATTTGAGATAGTAGGCATGTTCCCAAACATCAATACACATCAGCGGCGTGAGTCCTTGTGTGAGTGGCGTGTCTTGATTCGCGGTGGAAATGATTTTCAGGTTTTTGGATTTGTCTTTGACGAGCCATGCCCAGCCGGAACCAAACCGTTTCATACCGGCTTGCTGCATAGCGGCTTTCCAGTCGTCTATAGACCCGAATTTTTGTTCCAATGCCTCTTTGAATGCGCCTTCCGGCTGCTGTTGGCGCGGCAGCGTCATGTTTGAAAAATAGAACTCGTGATTATAAACGCCGCCGGCATTGTTTTTGACGTCCTCGCGGATAGCTGCCGGCAAACGGTTATAGTTTGTGACAAGCTGCGTCAGCGACCAGCTTTGATAGGCAGGATAGGACGCCAACAGTTCATTGAGTTTTTCTACATAGGCTTTCATATGCCGGTCGTGATGCAAATGCATGGTTTGTGTGTCGATATAAGGCTCCAGCAAATTATAGGGATAGGGCAGGGGCATTAAGGTAAAGGGATAGTTTTGATTCATGAAAATCCGTCCTTTCTGAAATCATCGTATGATGAATGAAAAATACATAAAATAGCTGACGTGTATTATTACTATATGCGTAAAAAACACAGAAAAGAAGGGAGACAGCTTATGGAACGGGTGATTCTGCACTGCGATATGAATGGATTTTATGCCTCTGTGGAGGGGCTGGAGCATCCGGAACTACAGGAGAAACCATTTGCTGTCTGCGGCGATCCGGAAAGCCGGCACGGGATTATCTTGGCGAAGAATGAAATCGCCAAACAATATGGCGTGAAAACAGCGGAAACCATCTGGCAGGCGAAACGAAAATGCCCGGGACTGGTATTACTGCGGGCGCACCATGAGAAATATGCCTACTATTCCAAATTAGCAAACGGTATCTATCAGGAATATACGGATAGGGTGGAACCGTTTAGCATTGATGAATCATGGCTGGATGTGACAGCAAGCCGGAGACTGTTTGGCAGCGGCAAAGAGATTGCAGATGAACTGCGTCGGCGTATCAATCAGGAATTGGGACTGACTATTTCTGTTGGTGTTTCGTTTAATAAAGTGTTTTCCAAAATGGGCAGCGACTATCGAAAACCAAATGCAACAACCGTGATTACGCGGCAAAATTATAAGCAATTGTTATATCCATTGCCTGTTTCAGACCTGATATTGGTGGGACGCGCAGCGGCGGAAAAACTGAACAGCATTGGTATTGAAACCATTGGGCAGTTGGCGGAAAGTAACGGAGAAATGATAAAAAGGCTGCTGGGGAAAATGGGGGAGACAATTTATGCCTATGCAAACGGCGATGACCCGCGGGAAGTGGCGCATATGGACGAGCACAGGGAGGCAAAGTCCGTGGGCAACAGTATGACGTTTAAGCGAAATTTAACACAACCGGAAGAAATACGCTCCGGCGTGGTGTTTTTGGCGGATACTGTAGCAGGACGGCTGCGCGCACAGCATAAAAAATGTTTGACTGTTCAGGTGACGTTGCGCGACCCTGATTTCCGTGACAGTGCCAAACAGAAAAAACTCACGCGTGCAACCAATTTGGCGGGAGAAATTTCGCAGGCGGCGATGGAATTGATTGAAACGTTTTGGAAACAGGGGACACCGGTACGGTTGATTTCCGTCACGGCAGCGCAGCTTCAGGACGAGAATCAGGCACAGCAGTTGACGTTTTGGGAGGAGACGGAGGGAAAAAAGCGGGAACAATTGGAAAAACTGGAACGTACAATGGACATCATTCGCGGGCGTTATGGGACAGACAGTGTCCGGTTTGGCAGCAATGTTGCAAATGAACTGGTGGAAAAAGGTTCACGGAAAGAACATTCCCCTGCGGAAGAATAAACGAACTGTCGGAAATAGTTGCTTAAAACCATAGTTCGTTAGGGTTTAGAGGATTAAAATAAAAAACAGGTCATAGTTTGCCATAGGCAAACCGTGACCTGTTTTTTTATAAGCGTGTGCGCTGCCAATAGTGATTCATAGAATAAGAGGAATCCTCAGTCACTTCTTTTCCGAAATAAGAAGGGGGAACAAATGCATACGCCTGCTCTATGGATTCAAATTCCACCTCCGCATAATAAAATGCATTGGGCGTGCCGCTGTCGACCAAACTGCATTCCAATAGCAGCCCATCTTTCAGCGCATAGGTCTTCCATTCTTTCCGAATGAATGGGGCGGGCAGAAGCGCGGAAAGACGCTGAAATGTCTGCGCGTCAATGGGGAGTTCAATTTCTTCCCGCATCAAAGTGCCTTGCCCTTTGAAACAAAGTTTATAGTCCGTTTGTCCGGCGGTTTCTTTGCTGCGGATACGCACGACGGGCGCACAGCAAAGATAGCCTTGCAGCATAAGTGCCTCGGAAACGACAGGGAGAGGGGGAAAGCCGTCCATTAGAAATTTTCGTTCAATTTCCATGAGATTCGTCCGCCTCCATTTCCTCCAATTGTCCCATTAAATGAAAAATGTCCGTTAGTTCAAAGCGGCTCATCGCCTGCATGAGACGCTGCAAATCTTCCTCGGAGGACTGCGCTAAAATTTGCTGTAGACGGTCAGCTGGAACAGCGGGCTGCTGCTGCCGTATTTTTTCTGTCACCAAACGGATTAATGTATTTTTATCTAACATATCCAGTAATCTCCTTTATGACATCATTTGTTTTATCATATCATTTTCAGCACTGTGTGTCAAGATTGGAAACTTGGCTGAAAAAAACAAAAAGCTTTTGGAAATTGGGAATGCTGCTATTTAAAAGGAAAGTTTCTGCCCTGCATCAGGACAAAATTGTTTTGCAATTTGGTATAATATGAATTCTTGTACCATATACATAGGGTATAAAACAATCTTGCGAGACTTGTATCATGTACCTAAAGGGGGACAAAAGCATGGAAGGATATAATTTATACCAAGATATAGCACAGCGCACGCAAGGCGATATCTATATCGGGGTAGTAGGTCCTGTCCGCACCGGAAAATCTACGTTTATCAAACGGTTCATGGATTTGATGGTGCTGCCCAATATTGAAAACGCATATAAAAAAGAACGGGCGCGGGACGAAATGCCGCAAAGCGCGGCAGGGCGCACCATTATGACAACAGAACCAAAATTTGTGCCGACAGAAGCAGTGGGTATTAATTTGGGCGACGCAGAATGCAAGGTGCGATTGATTGATTGCGTGGGCTATATTGTAAACAGTGCGCTGGGCGCTATTGAAGACGGTCAGCCGCGCATGGTGCAAACACCGTGGAATGAAGAACCGGTTGCGTTTAACACGGCGGCGGAAATCGGTACGCAAAAAGTCATCAATGAGCACTCCACCATTGGACTGGTTGTGACGACAGACGGCAGCGTGGCGGAAATACCGCGCGCAGACTATGTGGAAGCGGAACAACGCGTAGTCAGTGAACTGAAGGAAATCAACAAACCATTTATGGTGGTACTGAATTCGGTGAATCCGGCGGCTGCGGAAACGCAGCAACTTCGTGCAGAACTGGAACAACAATATGGAGTGCCGGTTTTAGCAATGAGTTGTGCGCAAATGAATGAAACAGATATTCAGAATTTTCTGGAAACCATTTTATATGAATTCCCGCTGAAAGAAGTGGGAATCAAATTGCCAAAATGGTTGGATGCATTAGAGGAATCCCATCCACTGAAAAAAAATATTTATGACAGTATTATCCAGACGCTCAGCGGTGTGACGAAAATCAGGGAAGCAAAAATGGCTGCCGGGCAGATGGAAGAGCTGGAGTTCGCCAGTGAGAGTCGTATTAGTTCTATTGACCTTGGCAGCGGCGTTTTAAAAATCCAGATTCAAACGCCGGAGGGATTGTTCTATCAGGTGCTCAGTGAGACGACCGGATTTGAAATTGAAGGGGACGATCAACTGTTGTCGCTGCTCGTTGACCTAAAAGGAATGAAGCGAGAATATGATAAGGTTTCCTATGCACTCAAGGAAGTGGAAGCCAAAGGCTATGGTATCGTTTCACCGACAATTGATGAATTGTCGCTGGAAGAGCCGGAAATCGTGAAACAAGGCAATCGCTATGGTGTGAAACTGCGGGCAAGCGCGCCGTCTATTCATATGATTCGTGCAGATATCGAAACAGAGGTCAATCCCATTGTTGGCAGCGAAAAGCAAAGTGAAGAACTGGTAAAATATTTGCTGGAAGAGTTTGAAATAGACCCGAAAAAGTTGTGGGAGTCAAATATTTTTGGAAAATCCTTGCATGAACTTGTGAATGAAGGACTGCACAACAAACTGTCCAGAATGCCGGAAGAATCACGTTTTAAACTGCAAGAAACGCTGCAAAAAATCATCAATGAAGGAAGCGGCGGACTTATTTGTATCATTCTATAATAAAAAAAGCTGTATATACTATTCGGGTATATGCAGCTTTTTCTGTTTTTTTACCAATACTTGGGACTGTATTTAAAAAGAAATTAATCATTGGAGTAGGAGAGAAATGGATAGTAGTGTATGTCATTTCTTTGAATTTGAAAAAAGCAAAAAACATGAAAAAAGAAAGACCGAACGAATGTGGAGCGTTCAGTCTTTCTCTTTGTTCATTGCATAACAAAAGGAGTGTGTATGCAAATTCATATAATTAACTGCTTCGCAGCAATTACCTCATTATGGGCGGTTCTCCGCCCTCCTGCTAGGCTCGGTCTATTTGACCATACCTAACAATTTACCTTATCATGCCTCATTCTACCGTCCATGGACTGTAGTTCTCCGTCATCATTCCCATTCTCATGTTAATCACCAGCATATCATACAGGTTAATCACCGTATCCGTTTCATGGCTCGCATCAAAGAAATTGAAGTTCTCCAGCATCGCCGCGTTCTCTCCTCTGCTTCTATACCGGCCTACCCAGTTCGTTCGGTATTCATTCAAATCATCATACTGGATCCCTCGTTTCCCATCTAAGTCTCCTGGAAACAACAATATCGGATTCTCCGCCGTCGATATCTCAAAATCCTCCGCCATCGGCATCGTGAACGTCACCTGCCGCGACAGATAATTCGTCTTGCTGATCGTCATCGTGTGCGGCTTCGCACTAATATACTCCTCAAATTCAAAATATCCATGCAATACTCCGTCCGCTCGCGTTGTCGTCGATACCGCTTTCCCATCGCTTCCCACCACGTCGCTCAGCGTTATCGTGATCCCATCATGCGAACTCTTCGTCAGCGCCTTTCCGTCTAACTTAATAAATCCACTCAGTTTCAGCGCCTTCGGGTTATACATCACCGGCGTTTTCTTGTAACTGGTTCCATCTGCCTTAATCAACTGGTATCCCACCGTGCCGCCTCCTGGATTCAGCGCATATGTCTCGCTTCCTACCGTCCGCGTCGGTACATTGTACCCTGGGTCAAACAGCATCTTGATCTGCACGTCCGTCAACCCTTCATATTTTGCTACCGGTTCCGTATCCGCAAAATCTCGGTAGATATACAGCTTGTCGCCTACTTCCAACTGCGATTTCTGCGTCCCTATCGAAAACTTGATGTAGTCGTTATATATCCCTGCATTGTTTCTCACTTCTACATACATATCTTCCGGCGGTACCGCATCCACCGTATATACCTTCAACGTCTTTGTCAGCGTACAGTCTTTCCCATCCAACGTCTGTGGTATCTGCACTGTCACTACATCATACGATTTTTCACTAAATTCCTTATCCGATCGAATCGGTTCTATGACTCCTTTGTCTGTCACTATCACGTTCGGCGACGTTCTCTTACTCTCTCCGCCCAATTCCGTACTCGTTCTTTCGTCATGCACCTCTACCGTTTTCACATACTCCATCGTATAATCTACCGCACTTCCCGGTACCACTCGCACATTGTCCGGCAGGCTATATGTCTTTTTCAGGCCTGTTCCATATACCAGCACCACGCTCTCTACCGGCAGTATGATGTCATACGGCGCCAAACGCACTTGTATCGGCACATAGTCATAGATTGTCGGGTCGATTGCCGACGATACTTTCAATATAATATCGTCATCATCTGTCGTTGACTGCTGCGCCTGTACTTTACACGTCGGGTTATCCTTCGTTCCACTGCTGTCCGGTACGATCACTGCCGGCGCATTTGCATCTGTTCCAAGCGCCGTTACCGTCTTAGGCGTGCTGCCGTCTGCTTCCCATTCCGTCACATTCAACAACTGCCATTTTACGTCTTTGCCGAAATCCTCCATATCCTCTGCTTCAAAGCTCGCCGTAAACGTAAATGTGTCGTCCAGCGTCACTCCTTTTTTCTCAAACTCCGTCTTGGACGTTGCATTCACCAGGAATTTCCCATTCTGCTCCGTCATAAAACTCTCTTTGTTGTCTATCGTGATTTTCGTCGGCGCTGGTACGTCGTCCGTTATCTTGATATATATCGTTCGGCTCCCTGCCGGTATCCCACCTTTGTTCGGTATATGCGTTCCCTTCGCCGTTATCGCTATATATGCCGGCTGAAACGCTCCCGTCTCATCCTGCACATTTTGGTTTGAACTCAACCCGTCGCTGATCACAAACTCAAAATAGTTCGGGTGGTCGCTCGTCAATACGTTGATATAGTCGCTCACTGTCGCTTTCTCCGGATGCGCTTTCCCGTCCATGAATTTACATTCCCACGAATCAATGTCCGGCCAAGACGAGTTCTCCGGTTTCACTTCCGCTTTCACTTTATAGTTCGCATCCGTGTTCCTCTTATCTATCCGGTAATGCTCCTGCGCATCTCCTTCATCCTTCGCTGTATCCGTTACCAGCGAATCTTCATCTCGGTACAAATTCAACAGCATATCTTCTATCGGTACTTCATAATACTGCGTCTCAAAAAAATCTCCTTCGCCCAGTTCATAGTCCCATATGCCTACTTTGTCCACATCCGCCGGTTTGTTGTTAAAATCCATTTTCGTCGAAAACCATTTCCCTGCTGCTCCTCCCCAGATTGGGTCGGCGCTGTTTCCTTCAACGTTAAATTTGATCTTACTGCTTCCGCTGGTCGGCGCAATTGCCTTAAATTCTATGCTGAACATCTGCACTTTCCCCGTGATTCTGTTCACCACGCCATCTTCCAGCTTCGCCATTCCTTCCACCAGCACATACCCATTCTCGTTATCCACCACCGGCGAACGGCTGTTGTCTGTCAGCACGCCGTTGACCCAGGTCGTATTGATTTTTGTGGGGTCATTTTCTCCTATACCCAATTTCGTACGGATACCGCTGGCACCGTTGAAGCCCGGGTGTACCGCGCTGTCGCTGCTGTACGGCCGTCCCGCTAGGTTCGTCACCTGCAAAATACTCGCGTCAAACGACAGCGGCACATAAAACGCCGTCAACTGTGCAAAATCTTCAAAGTATACGTTCAGCGTAAACTGCTGTCCAACACGTAGCCGGTTGTTCGTGATGTTACCCAAATCCGCCGCATATTCTATCGGCGTTCCGTCGTCTGTCGTCGTCTTTATCGTCGTATAAATTCGGTTCGTCGATTGCGGCTTCACCGGCGGTGTGTTCTCCGTTTCCACCTTTCCGGATTCTATCGTTCCGGAAGTTTGACCGGTACCGGACATATTTGCTTGTCCTGAAAAATATGTGTTACCACTCAAACAAGTGACAAAGACCGAAGCACCGGGCCCCGTCATGCTGATGACGGTTTCCTGTGTCGTAATATTCTCAAATACCTCTGTCGGACGGAGGTAAGATGCGCCGTTCTTGATTAAATACTGCGCAGCACTACCCCATGCATAGAGTTTGTTGTCTGTCGTAATAACACCCATTAGCTGAGATTCTGTCGCCACAATATAGTGTCCTTTTTCCGACGGCGCATTTTCGCTGCCCGGGCCTAGCACCGGATAGGGTTTTGCTGTATCTTCAGAGCCCGGTGAGTATGGTTGTCCGGAAACTTTTCCATTTCCCAGTTTTCCGGCAGAACTGCTGCCCCATGTCCAAACTGTGCCGCGATCGTCCAGCACGGCAATCGTGGAATAGTGCATGGAAATTTGTTTGATGGTGCGACCTGCAAATTCAGAGCGTCCCGTCACATGATACGGTTCCGCTGCCGCCACCCACGGAATAGAGCCTGACGGTTTCGGTTCAGTGATGCTGTCGTCTGTCTGTCCGTAGTTATTACCAATGGTTCCCATACTATTGCTTCCCCATGTGAAAACTTTGCCGCTTTCTGTCAATGCAATACTAACATTTACATGACCATACCAATAATAGTCTTTTACCACTTCGTCCTGTCCAGTTTCCGCTTTCATGCCTGCCAGCAGTTCTTCAGTATCTACGCGTGTTAATTTTTCTAGGAGCTTGCCTGTTTGTACTTTCGCTCTCCACCAAGATACTTCCCCGTCCTTCATTGCTTTTATGACAATGGAAAACGCACCGACATTGATACTGACCGGCGTTGCACCTCCAAAATCGAACTCAACCAAATGCCATGTATTTGTATCCGCAGTATATACATGACCGCCTTCTGTGATAGCCGCTGTTGTCCAGTCTGCTACCTGCGCCATTTTTACCGCTTCGCCCCCAAACATCGTGCGGTCAATTTTAAGCGGCGAGGCAATATTTGTTTTTCCGCCTGTGCCGATGGCGCATGTAGTGCCATTACTTCCCCAAACATAGA
>Ga0137297_10711_pt1 | contig 21480 bp, 16 predicted proteins | sample RamsorincwithD2O_FD_97191 | JGI IMG/M metagenome (GOLD analysis project Ga0137297, IMG submission 97191) | Mouse cecal microbial communities from Vienna, Austria - Mucin amended with D2O | ecosystem: Host-associated > Mammals > Digestive system > Large intestine > Cecum | place: Austria: Vienna... | reverse complement strand
CAGTTCGGGAAAGATAGTGCCGGTACAATAGGCCTTATCCAGATCTTCATATATCTGCGTAAGATGCTGCCAGGGAACATAGGCCATAGCCAGCGGGAAACGGTCAAAATATTCGTTGAAATTATAATCCTGCATAATTCTCCTTTCATAGATTCTGAATATTTCTAATATAATATATGATAGCCTTTTTAGATGTGTTTGTATTTTCATATTTTCGTCAAATCAATCATAATAAATAGCTGCTTATCCTCCTGCCATATTGACATTCCATATATCAAATTCTATAATTTATCTGTATTGAGATAGCAGCAGCCAGTTTTTCCTATTGGCAAAAAGTAGAAAGTCTCGGCAAAGCCGATTAACTTTAACGGAATTAAAATATAAATGCAGCGGAGAAATGAGGTAAAAATGACACTTTATGACGGAGAAAAAGGCGGTGTGTACGAAGTGGATGGGGTTTATGTGGAAGAACCCATTACGAGAAGGCTTCAGGCACTGGGACTAAATGACGGAACAAAGGTAAAGATTTTAAACCGCAAAAAGGGCGGGGCATTGATAATACAGGTGAGGGGAACCAGATTGGCGTTGGGGAAGCATATATCCTCCGGCATCGAGATAAAGGAGGAGCGGCACAATGGTTGACAGGGAAATGATAGACAAGGATAAAACGGTTCATGTAGCGTTTGTTGGGAATCCGAACTGCGGGAAAACGACCTTATTTAATGCTATTACCGGTTCTAAGCTAAAGGTGGCCAACTGGCCCGGAGTGACGGTGGAACGGATGGAAGGGGAAGCAGCATATGAAGGCTTCCATTTGACTTTGGTGGATACGCCGGGGATTTATTCCCTGACCAGCTACACGATTGAAGAAAAGGTGACCAGGCAGTGTGTGATGGATGATGATATAGAGGTAATCGTCAATATTGTGGATGCCTCTTCCTTAGAGCGGAATCTATACTTGACCATGCAGCTGTTAGAGTTGGGCAAGCCAATGGTACTTGCCCTGAATATGATGGACATTGTGCAGGAGCGGGGGATGGAAATCGACTTGCACCGCCTGCCGGAACTGCTTGGGGATATCCCGGTGGTTCCTGTCTCTGCGGCAAAAAGAACCGGCCTGGATATTTTGCTCCATGCGGTGGTGCATCACTATGAAGAAGGTTCCAAAGGCTGTGTACTGGATTATGGGGAAATAATTGAAGACAAGCTGGCCAAGCTGGAAGTGATGATGCAGGCACATTATCCGACCCATTCTTCGGTGAGATGGCATGCCATTAAGCCTTTGGAGGACGATGAAGAAGTCCGGGAGGAACATCCCATTTCGGTCACCAATGTGGTGGACCGAAGTTACGAAAAGGAGATTATTCAGACAAAGTATGCATATATAGAGAATATTGTAAATGAAACTTTGTTCCATAAAGCGTAAAAGAAGGAACGTACGGATAAGATAGACGAGCTGCTCACTCATCCTGTATGGGGAGTTCCTATGTTTCTGTTGATTATGGGATTGGTTTTTATCCTTACATTTGCAGTTGGAGATTTTTTAAAAGGCTATTTTGAAGTTGGGCTGGACGCTATATCGGCAGGGGTTTCAGGTTTTCTGCTTTCGATTCATGTGGCGGAATGGCTGCAGTCGTTGATTGTGGATGGCATTATTTCCGGGGTAGGGGGGATTCTTACCTTTATTCCGAATATTTTTATATTATTTCTGGCATTGGCTGTTTTGGAAGACAGCGGCTATATGTCCAGGGTGGCATATGTGATGGATAATATTATGGGAAAAGTAGGGCTGTCAGGAAAAGCTTTCCTTCCCATGATTTTAGGTTTTGGCTGTACAGTGCCGGCTATTATGGCAACACGTGCGTTGGAAACGGAACATGACAGAAGGAAAACAATGATTGTCACTCCTTTTATGTCCTGTTCGGCCAGGCTGCCTATTTATGTTTTGTTTTCCGATATGTTTTTTCCGGAATGTGCGGCGGCGGTGGCGTTTTCCATGTATGTCATAGGGATGGCCATAGCTATTCTGGTAGCGAAGGTAATCCATAGGGCCAAAAAGGAGGGGGAACATACTTCCCTTCTCATTGAACTGCCGGAATATAAAAGGCCAAATCTTAGGACTATCCGGATTTATGTATGGAATAAGCTGAAAGATTATTTGTCAAAGGCCGGGACAACTATTTTTATAGCTTCCATCATTATTTGGTTTGTGCTGAATTTCGGTATAGGCGGCATGGTGGAGAATCCTTCGGATAGCTTTGGGGCTGCCATCGGACGTTTTCTTGTGCCGGTACTTGCCCCGGCAGGACTTGATATGTGGCAAATTGTAGTAGCGCTTATTTCCGGTATTTCGGCAAAGGAAGTGGTAGTTTCCAGTTTTGCGGTTTTGTTTGGGGTGGCAAATGCCAATTCCCAGGCCGGGATGCTGGCCATTGTCCAGAATATCCAAAGCATAAACCCGGGCTTTGGGCCGTTAAATGCCTTTTCCCTTATGATTTTCTGTCTGTTGTATGTGCCTTGCATTGCTACAGTGGCGACGATAAAAAAGGAAAGTAATTCATGGAAATTTACCTTAGGGATGATTGTTTTCCAGCTGATATTTGCATGGACGGTTTCGGTTATTGTTTTTCAATTGGGAAGCCTCTTTTTATAAATTTGGGATTCGGCTGCCGAAATCCCTTGATTTCTTGCCTTTTTTATGTAAGAATAGTAGAAAAGAATTCTGATAAATAATTAACAATCTCGCTTTTGTCCATTTTGTGGAATAGGTAATTGCGAAACAGATAACTTTGTGGGATGGAGAAAGGAGCATTTGAGCAATGAGAGGTATTGATACAGAAGTCCGGAAAGTACGCAGGCGTATATTCAAGGAAGTCGCTAATCTTGCTTATTCTTCGGAAGATTTAATCAACGATGTGGAAGCATTGCCTTATAAGATAGTAGATTATGATGAATCCCAGTACGGCAATATTTACAGGGAGCGGGCCATTATCAGGGAGCGCATCCGCCTTGCCATGGGGCTTTCCCTAAGGCCGGAAAATGCACCGGTGCATGTGACGCAGGGGCTGGCGGAAAGCAATATTGATGAAAAGTATTATGAACCTCCCTTAATGCAGGTGATTCCGTCCGCATGCAATGCATGTCCGGAGAACCGCTATGAAGTGACGGACAGATGCATGGGCTGTGTGGCTCATCCGTGCCGGGAAGTGTGTCCGAGGGGGGCTATCTCCATGAAGGACGGCAAATCCATCATTGACCAGGAAAAATGCATTAAGTGCGGGAAATGCAAAACCATTTGCCCTTACGATGCCATTTCCCATCAGGTGAGGCCGTGCCTTTCCGCCTGCGGGGTAAACGCCATTAAAAATGACGAAAAGGGCAGGGCGGTCATAGATACCAATTTGTGTGTTTCCTGCGGACAATGTATGGTGAACTGCCCTTTCGGCGCTATTGCGGATAAATCCCAGATTTTCCAGCTGATCCGCGCCATGCAGTCGGGGCGGAAAATCATCGCCCAGGTGGCGCCGGCCTTCGTTGGCCAGTTTGGGAAAAATGTGACACCGGATATGATTAAGACGGCATTAAAAGAGTTGGGGTTCTTCGATGTATATGAAACGGCAATCGGCGCCGATATGGGGGCCGTGGCGGAAGCGGAGCATTACGTCCACTCAGTAGCCACGAAGGAACTGCCTTTCCTGTTAACATCCTGCTGCCCGTCATGGTCCATGCTGGCGAAGAAATTTTTCCCGGAAACTATTGATAAGATATCCAATGCCCTGACACCTATGGTGGCCACCGCCCGCAAGATTGAAGAAGAGCATCCGGAGGCCAGTGTAGTATTTATCGGCCCGTGCGCTTCCAAGAAACTGGAGGCTTCCAGGCGGACCATCCGTTCCGATGTGGATTTTGTCATCACTTTCGAGGAACTGGCAGGGATGTTCGAGGCGAAGGGGATTGATCTGGAAAATGTGGGTGCCAAAGCAAAGATGGAGGATGCCACTGGGGCTGGCCGCGGATACGGTGTGGCAGGGGGCGTTGCCAATGCCATTGAAGAATGTATAAGGGAATATTATCCGGATGTGGATGTAAATATAGAACATGCCGAGAGCCTTTCGGAATGCCGGAAGATATTAATGTTGGCAAAAGCAGGGAAGAAAAATGGGTGTCTGATTGAAGGCATGGCATGTCCCGGCGGCTGTGTGGCGGGTGCGGGAACCAATATACCGATTCCACAGGCCACGAAAGAGGTGGCTGGTTTTAAGGCTGCAGCTGCTAAGAAAATACCTGAGATGGAAACAGGGAAAGGAATGGAAAAATAGATGACAAGAATAAGGACAAGATATGCCCCCAGCCCTACTGGGCGCATGCATGTAGGCAACTTGAGGACGGCGCTTTATGCCTATCTGATAGCAAAGCATGAAGGCGGGGATTTCATCCTGCGTATAGAGGATACTGACCAGGAGCGGTACGTGGAAGGGGCGGTAGATATTATTTACCGCACTTTGGAAAAAACAGGGCTGATTCATGACGAAGGGCCGGATAAGGATAAAGGGGTAGGCCCCTATGTGCAAAGCGAACGCCAGGCCAAAGGTATTTACCTGGAATATGCCAAAATGCTTATCGGCAAAGGGGAAGCCTATTACTGTTTCTGCGATAAAGAAAGGCTGGCAACGCTAAACCGTACGGTGGCAGGCAAGGAGATAAACGTATATGACAAGCATTGTCTCCATTTATCCAAGGAGGAAGTGGAAGAGAAGCTGGCTATGGGCATTCCCTACGTAATCCGTCAGAATAACCCTACGGAGGGAACCACGACTTTCCAGGATGAGATATACGGGGACATTACTGTGGATAATGCCGAATTGGATGATATGATACTGATTAAATCCGATGGTTACCCTACTTATAATTTTGCCAATGTGGTGGATGACCATCTGATGGGAATTACTCATGTGGTGAGAGGAAATGAATACCTTTCTTCGTCCCCTAAGTATAACCGTCTGTATGAAGCGTTTGGCTGGAAAGTGCCGGTATATGTACACTGCCCATTGATTACCGATGAAGAGCACCATAAACTTTCCAAGCGATGCGGACATTCCTCCTATGAGGATTTGATCGAGCAGGGATTTTTATCGGAAACGGTGGTGAATTTCGTAGCGCTCTTGGGATGGAGCCCGGAAGGGAATGATGAGATATTTTCCTTGGAAGAGCTGGTAAAAATATTTGATTACCGCCACATGTCCAAATCCCCGGCAGTGTTCGATTTTACAAAGCTAAAGTGGATGAATGGGGAATATATGAAGGCGATGGATTTTGACCGCTTTTATACGATGGCAGAGCCCTACCTGAAAGAAGCCATTACAAAAGACTTGAACCTTAAGAAAATAGCTGAAATGGTTAAGACCCGTATTGAAGTATTTCCTGATATTAAGGAAATGGTAGATTTCTTTGAAGAACTGCCCGTTTATGATGCGGCTATGTATACCCATAAGAAAATGAAAACAACAGCGGCTTCTTCCTTAGAGGTATTGGAAGAACTCTTGCCCCGAATTCAGATGCAGGAAGCATTCGACAACGACTCCCTGTATCAAATGCTCGTATCCTATGTGGAGGAAAAGGGCTGCAAAAACGGCTATGTGATGTGGCCAATCCGTACGGCGGTATCCGGCAAACAGATGACTCCTGCCGGCGCTACGGAGATTATGGAAATACTCGGTAAGGAGGAATCCATAAATAGAATTAAGAAAGGCATTGAACTACTAAAGAGTGCCTGCGAATAAGACAAATTATCAGCTAAGGGCGGGGGAGGCTTCCCCCGCTCAGAAAAAAGCGATAGAGCATGCCTATGGCCCTATGCAGGTACTGGCAGGGCCGGGGGCAGGCAAAACCTATCTGATGATTCGGCGGATTCGTCATCTAATCTGCCATCATGGGATTTCTCCCGATAAAATCCTCGTTATTACTTTTACAAAAGCTGCGGCTCTGGAAATGCAGCACCGGTTTATCCAGTTGACCAATGGGGACTACCCGGCCGTGAGTTTCGGCACCTTTCATGCGGTGTACTATCATATTTTGAATGGTTCAGGAAAAGGCGGGAAAAAATACCACCCCATATCGGGGAAGGAAAAAGTAGAATTGCTGCGGCATTGTCTGGCGGTATGCGGTATCCGGGATGTGGATGGAGATACGATGGAGCAGCTATTTAAAGAAATAAGCGCCGGAAAAAATGAGGGTGTATGTGAAACTGCCAGGAATCAGACGTTGGCGCTGCCGGATGATGATATTATAAATAAGTTTCCCGCTATATTTGAGGAGTACTGCCGAATGATGGAAGAAAAAAATCAGGTGGATTTTGATGATATGATTATCCTTTGCCATAAAATACTGTCCGAAAATCGAACTGTTTTATCCTATTGGCAAAAGAGATATTCCCACATTTTGGTGGATGAATTTCAGGATATCAGCCCGCTTCAATACCGGATCTTGAAAAAATTGGCGGCGCCGGAGAACCACCTTTTTACGGTGGGGGATGATGACCAGTCGATTTACGGCTTCCGCGGGGCCGGCCCGGGAGTGATGCAGCAGTTTATACAGGATTATCCCGATGCGTCTCAGGTTTTCCTGGATATGAATTACCGCTGCCGGGAAAAAGTCGTTCAGGCTTCCTCTTTGGTGATTGAAGAAAACAAAGAACGATTTCCCAAAAAACTGAAAGCAGCCAGGCCTGGAGGAACGGCAGTAAAGATATGCAGTTTTTCTTCATGGGAAGAGGAAGCGCATTATCTGGCCAGGGCTGTAAAGGAAATGTCATTGGAGGAGCAGGGGAAAACAGCTATTATTTATCGGACGAACGATCAGTCTGGCGGTTTGACAAGGCTTTTTCATCAATCGGGAATTCCTTTTCATGTGCATGGAAAAATAGAAAATTTGTGGGGGCACCCAATCTGTAAAGACTTTCTTGCTTATCTGCATCTGGCCAGGGACATATCCAAGACGGGAAATGGGCGTAGATCGGATTTGTTCCGGATTATGAATAAGCCTTGCCGCTATATTCATAGGCAGGCGGCGGAAGATGAGATGGTCAATGAAGAGAAACTTTTGGAATATTATAAGAATATTCCATATATGCAAAAGAAGATAAAGAAATTGTTTGGGGAACTGAAGCGGATAGCATCGTTAAGGCCTTACCTGGCAGTGGATTTCATTAGAAAGTCCATAGGATACGACTCCTGTCTGAGCGGGAAAAAAGATGGGGCAGAAACCTGGATAGAGACTGCTGCGCGGATACAAGAAATGATTCGGGGATTTCAATCTTTGGATGAATGGGATACATTTATAGAAACGCATGGGGAGCAGGAAAAATCGGAGAAGGGCAAAAAAGAACAGGGGGTCACGCTCATCACTATGCATAGTGCAAAAGGTTTGGAATATGACACGGTATTTATTCCCAACGTCAATGAAAAAGTGATTCCCCATAGCAAGGCATCATCGCCCGAACAGATAGAAGAAGAGAGACGGCTGTTGTATGTAGCCATGACAAGGGCCAAAGAAAGGCTGGAAATCCTTACCTTTGGCCAATCATCCTGCTTTTTGGAACGATTAAAGCTGTCGCCTGATATTTTATAGGCAGGATATGGAACGTTTCTTCCATATGCTCTTAGTCATCCACAAGTTCATCGAACTCGGCATTATCCAGGTATTCGTCAAAGGCATCGGCAACTATTTCGTATTCCTCGTCATCTTCGATAAATTCCAGTTCAGGCTCTGCGTTCGCATCGTTTTCATCTTCATGATAACGGTAAAACCATACTTCGCCGTCATCATTCTCCCCGTTTTCGTCCAATGGGAGAAGGACGATATAATCCTTGCCCTGACATTCTAAAATAGTGATGATAGCGCAGACTACATGGGAACCGTCCTCCAGATCCAGTTCTACTGTCATTTCCTCGTCTTCAGCACCGTTTGACGGAGATGGATTTAAATTGCGCATGAAAAACTCCTTTCTGTTGGTATAAGATGTAAGAAAATTGCAAAAATTCAACCTTCTTTCTCCATTGTACTAGCTGAAAGAATAATAATCAACAAATTTTATGTATTTTTAGACAGGAAAAAAAATTTATGTTATAATATGTAAAATTCGGTCTTTCATAACAGTTTGCGGCAAAAACCGCCCCCTTCAATGCCCCTGCCGTTACCGTAGGAGCCAAAAACAGCCCTTGATAAAAAGAACTCAAAATCCCCAAAGAAGCCCCCACTTCCTTTGCCAGGCCCGGCGAAGTCAGCCGGCTGGCCGCATTTTCGATGCATTCCTTTTTCCCGGCAATATATCCGCCCGTGGGGGCAAGCCCTCCTCCGGGATTTTTTATCAAAGACCCTACCACCATGTCGGCTCCGACATCGGAAGGCTCCGTTTTTTCTACGAACTCCCCATAACAATTATCCACCATGCAGATCACATCCGGCTTGATATTCTTAATAAAAGAAATCAGTTCCCCTATTTTCTCCACAGAAAGGGTGGGCCTTGTCTGATATCCCTTAGAGCGCTGGATGGTTACGAGCTTTGTCTTTTCATTCAAGGCTTTTTCTATGTTTGCATAATCAAAACCGCCATCCGGCAGCAAATCCACCTGGCGATAGGCGATGCCGTATTCCGCCAGAGAGCCTTTCGATGGCCGGATGCCAATCACTTCCTCTAAGGTATCATAGGGTTTCCCTACCGGGGAAAGCAATTCATCCCCCGGCCTTAAATTACTCATCAATGCCAGGGCTAACGCATGGGTTCCGCAGGTAATCTGCGGACGCACCAGGGCATCCTCCGTATGGAAAATATTTGCATAAACCTCTTCCAGGGTATCCCTCCCCAAATCGTTGTATCCATAACCGGTGGTTCCAAGCAGGCAGGCCTCGCTTACTTTGGCGTTCTGCATGGCTTTGATTACTTTTAGCTGGTTATATTCTGCAGTTTGTTCTATTTGGGCAAAGCGGGATTTGAGGCTCTCTATAATTTGTTCCCCGTAAGCATGTACCAGGCCGGATATACCTAAAGATGCATAGAACTTGGCGGTTTCGGATAATTCGCCCGCAGATAACGCTGAAACCGATCCTGGGATGCTGGTTTGCAGTTTGTCAGAGCCTTGTATGTTCACTATATCTTTTTCCATTTTAATCCCCATTTCTGCGCTGCTTTTTGCGCATAAGCGACTTTGTGGCAAGCAACGCGCAGACACAAATCGCCGTGTGAAAAATCTATTTTTCACACTACTTCCTCGTTTCTATATGATTCATTTGATTATGCATATTAGATTGAGAGAATATTCCGGAAATGCACTCTGTGAAATACATTTCCAGAATATTCCCTCAGCCCCTAAATAGTCTCAACCCTCTTCACAAGATAGGCTAAAATTCTTTCATCCAAAGCCTGCTGCGTCTGTACTGCCTGCTCTTCTAAGCCTTGGAAAGATTCCCCGCTGCCTCTGAATTCATTTTTAGGCACCCATATCACATCCTTCTCCCGCCGGAACCATGTCAGCTGCCTTTTTGCGAAATGGCGCGTGTCCCTTTTAATGAGGTATATGGCACGTTCCAGCGGAACCTCCCCTTCCAGATAGCTTAATATTTCTTTATACCCCAGCCCTTGCATGGACACCATATCCTTGGTGCAGCCCATATCCCTTAAACGCTCTACTTCCTCTACCAGGCCCGCTTCTATCATTTGCTCCACCCGGGTATCGATGTTCTGGTATAAAATATTTCTGTCATCGGTGAGCACGAAATAGGCCGCACGATAGGCCGCTTCTTTTTCCCTTTCGGTTTCATTGTGCTCCGATATTTTCTGTCCTGTCAGTGCGTGGAATTCCAGCGCACGGATAACCCGTTTCCTGTTATTTGGGTGGATGGCCGATGCTGATTCCCGGTCTACTTCCTGCAGCATTGTATGGAGATAGGCGTTGCCCTTTTCTTCTGCCAACCGCTCTAGCCTGGCACGGTATTGGGTATTTTCTTTATTTTCGGTAAAGTCAATGTCGTATAAAACCGCCTGGATGTAAAAACCGGTTCCGCCAGTGATGATGGGGATATTCCCCCGCCCATAGATACCTTTCATGGCCTCTTTGGCCATTTTCTGGAAAAGGACTACATTAAATTCTTCCGAAGGCTCTAAAACATCAATGAGGTGGTGAGGAACTCCTTCCATTTCTTCTGGGCGTATCTTGGCGCTGCCGATATCCATATGGCGGTATACCTGCATGGAATCGGCAGAGAGGATTTCCCCGCCTATTGCTTTTGCAAGCCGAAGGGAAAGGGCGGTTTTCCCCACCGCGGTAGGGCCTGTTAATATAATGAGCGGAGGTTTTTGGTTAGTTATCCTACTTTCCATTGGTTATACAATCCTTTTAAACTTTTTTTCCAGTTCATATTTACTCATAGAAATAATGGTGGGTCTTCCGTGGGGACAATGGTAGGGGTCCTCCAAGAGAAGGAGTTGGTCAATCAATGCCTCCATTTCCAAAGTTCCCAGCGCCATATTCCCTTTCACGGCGGCCTTGCATGCCATGGTGGCGATTCGCTGGCGGATAATATTCGGAGCCCCTTTCACCGGGCCATTGGAGAGTTCATCCAGCATTTCGGTGAACATATGCCCTTCATCGCATCCATACAAGTCGGTGGGGACGCTGCGGATGGCATATTCGTTACCGCCAAAGATTTCCATCTCAAAACCCATTTCTTCAAAAAAATGCTCATATTCTTTGAAAACGCTCTCTTCCTTCCCGGACAGGGTAATGATAATGGGCGGATTCAGCATTTGTGATTGTATTTCTTTATTTTCCAGCTGTTTCATCAGCTTTTCGTATTTAACCTTTTCATGGGCCGCATGCTGGTCAATGATAAAGAGTTTGTCGTGAAAAGCCACCAGCCAATAGGTGTCAAAGATCTGGCCCATAATGCGGTATTCGCTTTTGGCTTCTTTGGTCAGCATTTTTTCTTCAAAGAGGTTCATTTGTACCGGCGGGTCCGGTATTCTTGAAGATTCCGGTTCTTCATCTGTTTCCATAGTCTTCGGCATCCCGGCGGCCGAGTCTTTGTTTCCCTGCATGCCGGGAAAAGGTATTCCCGCCATATCTTCCGATATCCTCCGGTTATCCACAAAGAATTCTTCCTCTTCTTCCGATATTTCCGTATTCCTAAGGGAATTGAGAGGGGATTCCGGTTTGCCATGCCCACCCGCCTGATATATCCCTTCCTCTGCCACTTTTCGTAAATTTCCTGTTTTCGAATCCATTGTTTCCGAATAATTGACCTGCCTATTTTCAGGGAATTTTGCCGGACCATATCCTAAAACACTCCCCAGGGAGCCTGCCCGGGAAATTCCTGATATATTTTCAGCGGCCGTTTCCAAAGTATTCCCACTGCGGAAACGCTGCTTTTCAAAAGGTTCCGGTATCCCACCAGGCGCTGCTGACGCCTCTGGACGCTCTTTTTTCCTTCCCCCATCCTCTTCTAAGCGTATCTCCGGAATCAGTTCTATGCTATGCAGCTTTTCCCTGACATGCTTTTCAATAAAATCATACAGCTTCATCCGATTAGTGAAACGGACTTCCATTTTCGTAGGATGCACGTTCACATCTATATCTTCGGCATCAATGGTAAAATGCAGTACCGCAAAGGGAAATTTGTGCTGCATCACATATTTCCGGTATCCTTCTTCTATAGCTTTTCCGATTATGCTGCTTTTAATAAATCTCCCGTTCACAAAATATATTTCAAAGTTCCTGTTCGCCCTGTTAATTTCCGGCTTTCCCAAAAACCCCCGCATATGGATGCCCTGTTCTTTTACGTCAATCGGAATTAAGCCATTGGAAATATCTTTGCCGTAAATGCGGTAAATAATTTCCTGTAAATTACCGTTTCCCGAAGTGTGGAACCTCAGCTGGCCGTTATTCATATATTTAAAAGATATCTGCGGATTGGACATAGCCATATGTTCCAGCAAATCGGAAATATAACCGCCTTCCGTCTGCGGATGTTTTAAAAATTTTTTTCTTACCGGAGTATTAAAAAAGAGGTTCCGGACAATCACTGTTGTACCGTCCGGCGCACCCACTTCTTCGGTCTCCACTTCCTCCCCGCCTTCTATCAGATAACGGATGCCGGTAAGCGTTTCTTTCGTTTTTGTAATCAACTCCAGGCGGGAAACGGCAGCGATGCTGGAAAGGGCCTCTCCCCGGAAGCCTAAACTTACAATACGGGAAAGGTCTTCCGCCGTTTGGATTTTACTGGTGGCATGGCGCAAAAAAGCAAGGGGTACCTGCCCGTTGTCGATGCCGCATCCGTTGTCCGTCACCCGTATGAAGGAAATCCCCCCTTCTTTTATTTCCACCGTAATTGCCCCTGCCCCTGCATCCACTGCATTTTCCAGCAGTTCCTTCACCACGCTGGAGGGCCTCTCTACGACTTCCCCGGCGGCGATTTTATCTATAGTTTCCTTGCTCAATACATGAATCTGTGCCATAAGCTACTCCGTTTCTGTCTATTCCGCAGCCCCCTGCCACCGGTTTTTCAGTTTATTTTGCAGCCGGTACAGGGTATTTAGCGCATCCAGAGGCGTTAATGTAGTGATATTGATTTCCTGCAGTTCCTTTAAAACATCCTCATCGGTCACCGTATCAAAGAAGGATATCTGCTCCAAATCCACTTCATCGTACTGTTTCTTTGGCGTTTTTTTATCTTCCCTGTTATCCACAACAATACTTTGTACCTTTTCCGTAATATCATTGTCGCTAAGCTGCTCTACGATTTCCTTCGCCCGGTCAATCACCATATCCGGCACGCCGGCCAGCTTGGCCACCTGGATTCCGTAGCTTTTGTCCGCGCCTCCTTTTATGATTTTGCGTAAAAAAACAATATCGTCACCCTTTTCTTTGACGGCGATGCAGTAGTTATTCACATTATTCATTTTTCCTTCCAGTTCCGTCAGTTCGTGATAATGGGTGGCAAATAAGGTTTTCGCCCCCAAATACTTACGGTTGCTGATATGCTCTATCACTGCCCAGGCGATGCTTAACCCGTCAAAGGTAGAGGTTCCCCTTCCTATTTCATCTAATACCAGCAGGCTTTTGGGTGTGGCATTGCGCAAAATATTGGCCACTTCATTCATTTCCACCATAAAGGTACTCTGCCCGCTGGCCAAATCGTCGGAAGCGCCCACCCTGGTAAATATCCTGTCCACAATACCAATATTGGCATCGGATGCCGGAACAAAACTTCCAATCTGCGCCATGAGCACAATCAATGCCGCCTGGCGCATATAAGTGGATTTTCCTGCCATATTAGGCCCTGTAATAATCGCGATGCAGTTTTTGTTATTGTCCAGAAAGGTATCGTTGGCGATGAACATCTCATTCACAATCATCTGTTCCACCACCGGATGCCTGCCGCCTTTTATATTGATGACCCCTTTTTCATTCATTTTAGGCCTTACGTACTGATTCCTTTCCGCAACCAGCGAAAGGGATGCAAAAACGTCCAGTGCCGCCACCGCTTTCGCCGTTTTCTGAATCCGTTCGATTTCACCGGCTATAGAATCCCGGACACGGCAGAAAATATCATATTCCAAAGAATACAGCTTGTCCTCCGCGTTTAAAATGGTATCCTCCAGTTCTTTCAGCCGGGGGGTGGTATAGCGTTCCGCATTGGATAAAGTCTGTTTGCGCACATAATCTTCCGGCACCATACTAAGATAAGAATTCGTCACTTCAAAATAGTAGCCGAAGACTTTATTGAATTTAATCCGCAAATTCTTAATCCCCGTCCGCTCCCTGTCTTCTTCTTCTAAAGAAGCCAGCCAGTTTTTGCCTTCGGTTTTGGCATTCCTCAAATTATCCACCGTATCATCGAAGCCGTCCCGAATCATCCCCCCTTCCCTTACCAGGATAGGCGGGTCATCGATGATCGCTTTGTCAATCAAGTCAAAAATATCTGTCAAACCATCAATATCTTTTTCAATATTCTGTAAAAGATCACAATCCAGATCCTTCAGAACCGTTTTTATGTGGGGAAGCATTTCCAGCGAGTTACGAAATGCTATCAGGTCACGGGGATTCGCCGTTTTGTAGCTTACCTTCCCCAGCAGCCGTTCCAAGTCATAGACCGGATTCAGGTATTCCCTGATTTCATCCCTGGCAACGGAATTATCGCATAACACTGCTACCGCGTCCTGACGCTTAAGAATTTCCTTTAAGTCAACAAGCGGCTGTTCAATGTAACTCCGTAAAGTCCTGGCCCCCATGGCCGTCTTCGTTTTATCCAAAACCCAAAGCAGGGAACCTCTTTTTTGTTTCTCCCTAAGAGTTTCGATTAATTCCAGATTCCTCCTGGTAGAACTGTCCAAAAGCATGTATTTGCTGGTGAGGTACGGATACAAATGGGTAAAATGCGAAAGGGAGCTTTTTTGAGTATCATACAGATATTGCAGCAAAGCCCCTGCTGCCGTCATCCCCACCGGAAAGTCTTCTATTCCTAAACCTGTGAGCACTTGCACATGAAAATGGCGCATCAAACATTTCCTGCACGCGTCATCGTCAAAATAATGCGCTTCCAGGGGATAAACGGTAATAGATAAACGGTGGCGCAAATCATCAATATCCGTTCCGCTCACCATAAACGCATCGTTGCATATAATCTCGGAAGGCATATATTTATTGACCTCATCCATCAGCTTGCGGACATCATCCACTTCCGTCAAATAATATTCCCCGGTAGTCACGTCCGCAATGGAAAGGCCTATTTTATTTGGGAAATAGGCGATGCTCATCAAAAAATTATTCTTTGTTTCCTCCAAAGACTGTATATTCAGATTCGTTCCTGGGGTAACAATCCGGGTAACTTCCCGCTTCACCAGCCCTTTCGCCATTTTCGGGTCTTCCACCTGCTCACAGATAGCCACTTTGTACCCCTTAGAGACCAACTTCGTCAAATAGCCGTCCACCGCATGGTACGGGATACCGCACATAGGCGCCCGCTCCTCCAGGCCGCAGTTTTTACCGGTTAAGGTAATCTCCAGCTCTTTGGACGCCGTAAGCGCATCTTCAAAGAACATCTCATAAAAATCCCCCAACCGGTAGAACAGGATACAATCTTTATATTCCTGTTTGGTTTCCATATATTGCTGCATCATAGGCGTTAATTCTGCCACTTTAATTTCCTCTGCTTTTCTTTAGAATATTTGGATATGCATGATATTGCGTATCCGTTCATAATATAGCACAAAATATGGGAAATGTAAATTCATTCCTTTTATAAGCAGTCCGGCCGGGTAACAGTTCAGCCCAGGACTTTGCACTTGCTGCAAAGTCCGTACAAGCACGTTAATTTAGCCAAGAAAGAATCTGCCCCTCGCCGAAGGCGATTTGGAATGGGCAGATTCCGTAACAGGGAAGCCGAAGGCTGAACTGTTACCCGGCCGGAATATTGGCCTCTACACTCTCTCCCCTAAGTAGTAAAATCCACGGCATTCTTTCAGATGGACATCCACTATCCTGCCAATCAGCGCTTCATCGCCAGGGAAGTGGACGATGGTATTATTCGACAAACGTCCGGTCACCAATGTATTATCCTGTTCGTTCATTTCTTCCACTAAAGCGGGCAGGACTTGCCCCTGCAAACGGGCTGTCCGGGCTTTTGCCGTTTCCTGTACTGTCTTTAACAGTTTATCGAACCCTTCTTTGATGACTTCTTCCGGCACCTGATTGGGCATGGACGCCGCGGGGGTTCCGGTTCTTTTGGAGTAAATGAAGGTGAATGCATTGTCATACTGTACCTTTTTTACTACATCAATGGTTTCTTCGATATCCTCCATGGTCTCGCCGGGAAATCCCACGATAATATCGGTGGTAATCGCAATATCCGGAATTTCATGGCGAATTTTTTCCGCCAGTGCCATGTATTGTTCCTTGGTATAGCGCCGGTTCATGGCCTGCAAAACAGAAGTAGAGCCGGATTGGAGGGGGAGATGCAGATGGCGGCATATTTTCTTTGACTCTTTCATCACCTGAATCAGTTCGTCGGATAAGTCTTTGGGATGGGAAGTCATGAAGCGAATCCTTTCAATTCCTTCTATTTTTTCCACTTCCTTTAGAAGCTGGGCAAAACTTATCGGGGTTTTCAGATTTTTCCCATAGGAATTTACATTTTGGCCAAGCAGCATGATTTCGACGACACCGTCAGCAGCCAGTTTTTTGATTTCCTCTAGGATATCCTGAGGGGAGCGGCTTCTCTCCCTCCCCCTGACATAGGGTACGATGCAGTAGCTGCAAAAGTTATTGCAGCCAAACATAATGTTGATGCCTGACTTAAAAGGATACTTGCGTTCCACCGGCAAATCTTCCACTATCTGATCTGTTCCTTCCCATATATCAATGACCATCCTCTCCGATTTCAACATGGTATACAGCAGTTCTGCGAATTTAAAAATATTGTGGGTACCGAAAATTAAATCCACAAACCGATAGCTTTTCCGTATTTTCTCAATCACACTCCCCTCCTGCATCATACAGCCGCACAATGCAATCTTCATATGAGGGTTTTTCTTTTTTAAGCCGTTTAAAACACCCAGCCTTCCATATACCCGCTGGTTCGCATTATCCCTGACGGTACAAGTGTTATAGATGACCAAATCCGCTTCTTCCGTATCCGCTTCCTGGTATCCGGCGCATTCCAAAATCCCGGCCAGCTTTTCGCTGTCCCTGGCATTCATCTGACACCCGAAGGTCGTCAGGCTATACGTCAGCGGACGTCCCAGGCGTTCGCTTTCCGACATTACGGCCCGCCTGCACTTCGCCATAAAGTAATATTGGCGCTGTGGTTCCAAATCAGGGGGGCTATAATCAACACTGACCCTATCCAAGTCTATACTCTTTAACTCTTCTGCTGAAACATTTTTTAAATTAATACAAGAATCCATCTCTCTTCCTTCCCTTCCCCCTTCCAAGAATGCCGCCCTTCTGCAGTCTATCGAAACTCCTCCGAAACCTGATATAAATAGGCATGTCCGCTTTTCCCCACCCGCTGTATAATTCCAAGATAAGCCAATATATGTAACACGATTCCCGCCGTTTTTACAGGTATTTTAGCCGCTTTGGACAAATCCTTCGTGGTGAAGGCATCCGGAAGTCCTTTTGGCAGAAACTGGAGATAATCCTCCTTCCCCTCCACCGACACCTCATCAAATAAGTCCACCGGTATCCGGTCATAACGGCAAGAGCCTTTCTTCCTGTCTTTGCTCCAGCCGTTCAGCAAACGGTATTCCTCTATATCAATTAACGGGAAAATAAAATTCAGGTTTTCGTTTTTTAAATAATTTTTTATTCGGTATAGTTCAGGAAAAGCCCGGTAAGCGCTTCCTGTCAGCGGGCTCTTCCTCCGGGGCGACAGTTCCCCTGTTTCCTCATCAATCCATATGAGCCATTTTATATGGGGGATAGGATAAATAATGGTAACCGGGTATTCTCCCAAAAATGCATCCAGTTTTGCCCTCATTTTATAGAAATTACCGTTCTGGATTTCTAAAATCGACTGTCCGGTGCAGATATCCGCCACATAATTCCCCACCAGCACTTCCTGCATTTTCTCATCCGGCGCATAGTAATTCTTAAGCACCGCATGCACTGTCTTTTCTTTGAGCGTTCCGATTCCCTCCCGCTCCCTTTCTTTTCCGATTACTTTATTTTTTGCCGCTTCAAACCGCTCTCTGTCCATACCATCATCTAGCGGATTCTTTCCGGGAATCCTATTTTCTTCTGTACCTTGCGCAGCGTCTTTGTGGCATAATAATTCGCTTTTTCTCCATTTTCCTTAATAATACCGTCAATATATGATTTATCTTTGGAAAGTTCATAAAACCGCTCCTGCACCGGCTTCAATACGCTGACCACCGCTTCCCCTACCGCAGGCTTGAATTCACTGTAACCTTTCCCGTCAAATTCCTTTTCCACATCTTTTGGCACTTTTCCGGTACATGCACAGTAAATCTCAATTAAGTTCTTAATCCCCGGCTGCTCATCCCGATACCTTACCGTAGCTTCCGAATCGGTCACCGCCCGTTTGAACTTCCGGATAATAGTGTCCGGATCATCCATTAAATAAATGCTGGCATTGACATTTTCATCCGACTTGGACATCTTCTTCTCAGGATTTTGCAGGCTCCGGATATTCGCCCCCGCCTTCCCCATATAGGGCTCCGGCACCGTAAACACATCTCCGTAAATGGCATTAAACCGCTGTGCGATATCCCTTGTAATTTCCAGATGCTGCAGCTGGTCTTTGCCCACCGGCACCACATCCGCCTGATACAGCAAAATATCCGCCGCCATCAGCACCGGATAAGTATAAAGGCCGGCATTGATATTATCCGCATGTTTTGCTGCCTTATCCTTAAACTGGGTCATACGGTTCAGTTCCCCTATATACGTAAAGCAATTCAATATCCAGGCCAGTTCCGCATGCCCGGATACATGCGACTGGTAATAAATACAGTTTTTCTTCGGGTCTAACCCTGCCGCAATATATAAAGCCAATAAATTCCTCGCCCTTTTGCGCAGTTCCGCCGGCTCCTGCCTGACAGTTATGGAATGCATATCCACCACCGAATAAAAGCATTCATATTCATCGCTCAATGTCACCCAGTTCTTTAAAGCCCCCAGGTAATTTCCCAAAGTCAATGTTCCTGTAGCCTGCATCCCGCTAAAAAGCACTTTTTTGCCATCTATCATTTCAATTTCCTCCCACCATTTCATATTTGTATCAGTTTAGCATTGCTTTTACTATTCGTCAAGTTATGCCGAAATAGAGGAAGAAGACGCGTAACAGTTCAGCCTTTCGGCTTCCCTGTTACGGAATCTGCCAATTCCAAATCGCCTTCGGCGAGGGGCAGATTCTTTCTTGGCTAAATTGACGTACTCGTACGGACTTTGCAGCAAGTGCAGAGTCCTGGGATGAACTGTTGCTAAGAAGCCACAACAGGAGGACTTTCGTCCTCCTGCTTCCTAGCTTCTTTATGAATTTTTTTCTTCACATCCGCAAGTACTTCCGGGTGAAGGGAACGGTGCAAAACCTCCCCTGCAGGAATCATCCCTATCCCTGTCCCTGTCTCTATCCCTATCCCTGCATCGGCCATCATTTCTTGGATCTCTCCCGCCGCATCCGCAGTTATCAGGAATATCGCTGCCACACCCTCTGGTATTATTATTTCCACAGCAGCAAAGCAAAAGTAATAAAACTAAACAATTATTCATATTTTTCCACTCCTTTTTGCTATGCTATATCCTATGCAAATGGAACGGAAAAGTTCCGGTAACAGTTTATCTCCAGATTTCGAAGGCCGAACTTTACAAGTTCCATCCTACTTTCTTTTTGGAAGGATGCGTCTTCTGATATAAGCAAAGGTCTTCTCTTCCCCCTCTTCCGCCAGCATATAAAGGAGCTTCTCCAACACCTTCTTTGTCTTTTTATGCAAAGGCGCCGGTTCCTTGGCGGACAGGTAATACTCTAACGGAGACCGGTTCGTATATGCCTCTTTTTTGTATACTTTACTGGCTGCAATACGATCCATCAGCATTTCTACAATATAACGGTTCGGCATAGGCGCCGGGGCCATACCTCCTGGAATATTTTTCGTACTGTAGTCCAGCCAATATTCATAATGGTGCTTATTTCTCCCCTTATGATGCAGCCATGCGCTGGAAAAGCCGATGTCTTCCCTTTCCGCATTGTTCGGGCTTCTATCGCCCTGATAATACCGGGCCCCTACCCAAAATTCAGTCGGACTGTATTTTGATAAATCGTGCATCATTCCCTGGTAATATAATCCTACTTTAAAGCAGCCCTTCATCACAAGGTATTTATGGTAAGTAATAGTTTTCAAATGCTCCCAAGCCTTCATTTCCTAAAATGCGCTCCTTACATATTGGTTTCTATTGCAGCATTCCGCCCCTTCTATCTGTTTGGAACAATAAATCCGTATAGTGCGGGGTGCCACATCCACATGCTGTTGTTCTTCCTCCGGGTTTTCGGCCATTTCAATTTTTCCACCCTTCCCAGTATCTGCAAGCAAATGCCATTCCATTCCTTTGGGCAGCTGAGGAAGGGCAAAGGAATGGGCCATCCAGTGCATATTATAGGCCACATAGAAAAAGCAATCCTCTTCCCCCTGCCTGTTCTTCGCATAAAAGCCGCAGTACATAGCCCCGGCGAAACGGCTGTAGCTATTTAACTCCGGCCGCCAGGCTTCCTCGCCATGATAGGATAGATCGGGATAACCGCAGCCAATATAATCCAGTATCTTTAATTCCAACGGATTTCTCAGTACCGGATGGTTTTTTTTCAGCCGGACCAATTCTTTCATATAGGCAAAGACCTCCTCACCCATCCCGCTCCGGTTCCACTTAACCCATCCAATCTCATTGTCCTGGCAATATGGATTATTATTCCCGGCCCTGGAATTGGCAAACTCATCTCCGCTATAAATCAAAGGCGTTCCCTGGGATAAAAACAGCATGGTCAGCGCATTCTTCATCTGCTGCCTGCGCAGTGACACAATGCCTTTTTTCCTGGAATTCCCTTCTACTCCGCAGTTCCATGTACCGTTATCATCATTTCCGTCCGTATTGTTTTCACCGTTTGCTTCGTTATTTTTTTTCTCATAGGACACCATATCTGCCAGAGTAAATCCATAATAATTGGTTACATAGTTAATGACGCCATGCTGCTTTGGATTCTTCCTTTGCAGTTCCAAAAAACAGCCCAGCATATTGTCATCCCCTTTTAAGAAGCGGCGGGCAGTATACATATAGTCATCCGAATAAGATGCCAGATTTCGGAATTTTGGCGTTTCGTTTTCCTCGTAAATCTGTTCATAGGGAAAATGGTAATAAAACAGCTTTGTATCCGTCAAAAGCGGCTCCGTGCCAAGAACCTGCAGGGGAATCCGCTCCCCTTTTAAATGTACGCCGTCTATATGGTATTCCGTAACCCAATATTTAACCGCATCCAATATCAGCCCCTGCTTCACCGTATTGGGGAAATAGAATTGCATAATTACCTCGATATGGTTTTCATGTAATGCCTTCACCATATCCTTGAATTCACTTGCCGCATTTTTATCCGAACTGTAAGCCGCCTTAGGGGCAAAATAGTACCCTTCTTTATATCCCCAGCAATTGTATTTCACCGGCGGCTCTCCTTTTGCGGGCAAATGCATGTTTGCCCTCTGCATTTCTATTTCATCGAACTCGTAGGCCGGCATAAGTTCCACCGCCGTAATCCCAAGTTCCTTCAAATGAGGGATTTTCTCTATAATCCCACGAAAAGTTCCTTTCCTGGCCACTCCGGAAGATTTGTGCCTGGTAAAAGCCCGGACATTCAAACAATATATGAAGCTTTCCTCATAAGGAATTTTCAAAGGCTCATCTTCCTCCCAGGAATAGTCTT
>Ga0137297_10780_pt1 | contig 21539 bp, 18 predicted proteins | sample RamsorincwithD2O_FD_97191 | JGI IMG/M metagenome (GOLD analysis project Ga0137297, IMG submission 97191) | Mouse cecal microbial communities from Vienna, Austria - Mucin amended with D2O | ecosystem: Host-associated > Mammals > Digestive system > Large intestine > Cecum | place: Austria: Vienna... | reverse complement strand
ACATAGGTGAAATAATTATGAATAACTACTTAACTACTTATATCTATATAATACTATTACTCATACAAACATCTGCCAGTTTTACACAAAACATAGCCACAGATGACTACATTGGCTTTTATCAGGATTTTCTCAGCAGTCAAAAAAACAGCAGATGCGCTATGTATCCCTCCTGCTCTCAATACGGAAAAATGGCCTTTAAGAATTTCACTTTTCCCAAAGCCATAACCCTGACTTGTGACCGAATTATAAGATGCAGCCACGATGCACGTTACTATGACATTACTTACCAATCGGGAAACAGAAGTCTCATAGATTATCCGCAAGACAATTTTCCTACACAAATAATCCATAATCGTTATCAAGCGCCTCATACAGATATCTTAAAATGGAGAAGCGACAGAGACAGCAATATACTTTTTATCAACCAATTAATCAACAAAGAGGAGTATTATCCTGCACTATTGGAAATAGAACGACTACTTTTTTCCAACCAAGGAGACCATCAGCTGTATAAACTAAAGCTTCTATGCCACAGAGGACTGAAAGAATACGAAGAAGGCATTTTTGAATACGAAGTTACATTTCCTGACACTATCAAGAAAAACACTGAGCTTCAAATGCAGGCAGCTATCTTATATTATTGCACAAATAATTTCAGCAATGCTATAAACTTGACAGAGAAAATAAGACGTGATACAGTTTCATTTCCCGATGTTCAAAAAGCAAATGCATTATACGGTATTCTTTCCGCACAAAACGAAGAATACGAAAACTCTTTGAGTTGCTTCAATCAAAATGCAGGGACTTCATCATTCAATCAGCAAAGCATTGATATTATCAAACAAATGATGAAACAGAAAAAGAAGAATCCTACAATGGCCCGAATGCTATCAATAATTCCCGGAGCAGGATACTTATATACCAAGCATAAAGGAAGTGCACTGACAGCTTTCTTAGTCAACTCCTTATTAGGTTACGCTACCTATACCAGCATAAAAAAGCAAAACTATGGAGTAGCAGGAGTTTGCGGTTTCTTATCATTGTCATTCTATATAGGAAATATAAACGGAGCAGGCAGAAGCGCCATTCGATACAATTCAAAAAAGAAGAACGAACAAATCAGAAAATTAGAAAGGATAAACAACATTTTTTATTAACTAAATCATTTTTATTATGTTTACAAAATTAACAAAAAAGGTTTATTTCAAACCTGCAGTGTTATTAATGGCCATTGCAATGTTGACAATGTCATTTACAATGCCTGGCGAAGTGGTTATATTAAGAGCCGGAACCAGCATTCCATTAGAGTTGGTATCAACATTATACAGCAGCAATGTCAAAAGCGGACAAATGGTAGATTTCAGAGTATTGAGTGATGTCAAGGCTAATGGAAAAATCGTCATTTCAGCAGGTTCTATTGCACAAGGACAGATTACAAGAGCCAAAAAGAGAGGTTTACTGGGTTCTGAAGGAGAACTGGAAATAGCTATCAAAAGCGTAAAAGCTGTTGACGGAACTACTGTTTATTTGTCAGGAAACAACTTATATGATGAAGGTAGCAATAAACTCGCGTTATCTATTGTTCTGACGATTTGCTGTCTGTTCGGTTTTCTCATCAAAGGTGGCAAAGCAGAAATTCCCGCTGGTGCACAAGTACAAGGAACAGTAATTTCAAATGTAGAAATTAATCTATAAGAAAGTTTCTCCAACCTAATCATTCTCAATAGGACTTCGCTTCATCGCATCGCATTCTTGATGAAGTGAAGTCCTATTCTACTTTAGAAGAAAAAAGGAAACAGCAGGAACGCCTGAACCAAGAAAAAGCTATAAGAGAGGGCAGATTAAATTACAACACATAAAGTTCTTTGGCAATGTGCCTTACCAGATGACAGGCCTCGCTTGTAACAGCCAAGAGTTCTGTGCAGTTCTCACACAAATAAGACTGCGACCTTAACCCCATCAGGAATTCCTCTCGCCCATAATCGCCACCTTGATTACCCCCTCCAGCCTATTCTCAAAAATACGGTAGGCTTCGTCAATTTCCTTCAACGGGAAACGATGCGTGACAAGCGGCGTGGTATCTATCTGTCCCACCGCTATCAGGCGCAGTATCTCGGCACAATCGCACCCATCCACACCACCGGTCTTGAAGACAAGATTCTTGCCATACATCTCCGGCAAAGGCAATAACTGAGGCTTGTCATAAAGCGCCACAATGGTGACAATGGCATTGGGACGGGCACACTCCCATGCCAGACGGAAAGTATCTTCCGTGCCGGCAACTTCAAGTACGACATCCGCCCCACCATGGTCGCTATGCTTCCTCACAAAGTCTTTGCAGTTTTCCGGCCCAATGACCAGCACCTCCGGATAATGCTCGCGGACAAAACGGATTCTTTCGGCCGACTGCTCGCAGACAATAATGCGACGGGGCTTCTTCAGCAGGGTACAAAGCAGGGTGCAAATACCCGTCGGCCCGGCACCGATGATGAGTACAGTGTCTTCCTCGGTTATTTCGGAGATACGGGCAGCCCAGAAGCCGGTGGCCAACACATCGCCTACCAAGAGTGCCTGCTCGTCGCTTACCGTATCGGGAATACGGTTCAGTCCCTGGTCGGCATAGGGCACACGTACATATTCCGCCTGACCGCCATCAATACGGCACCCCAAAGCCCAACCGCCATTGGCGTCGGTACAGTTGTTCACATATCCGTGACGGCAAAAGAAACATTTACCGCAAAAAGTCTCCACATTCACAGTCACACGGTCACCGGGCTTTACCGACTCAACTTCGGCACCCACCTGCTCTACGATGCCCACCATTTCGTGTCCTACCGTAATTCCGGGTACAGCACGCGGTACGCTTCCATGCTTTATATGCAAGTCACTGGTGCATATGCTACCCAGTGTCACCCGCACAATAGCATCGCGCGCATCTTCCAATACCGGTATCGGTTTCTCAAGCAATCCGAACTTTCCGTGTTCAATATAAGTATATGCCAACATAATATATGCTTTTTTGAGTTATCACTTCAAACGCGAAGTTGCCAGAAAGCAACGGCCGCCGCGGCCGCCACGTTCAGCGAATCTACCCCGTGCGACATAGGGATGCGAACCACATAGTCGGCTCCTGCAATCGCTTCGTGCGAAAGACCATCTCCCTCAGTACCCATCACAATAGCCAACCGGGACTCAGCCTTTAAAACGGGATTGTCTATGGAAATGGAATTGTCCGTAAGCGCCATGGCCGCCGTGCGGAAGCCCAACTCACCAAGCACACCGGGAGGACCGTCCATCCACGTCCATGGCACAAGAAAGACCGTCCCCATAGATACCCGGACTGCACGACGGTTCAGAGGGTCGCAGGAATTCCGAGTCAACAGCACGGCATCCATGCCAAGAGCCGCCGCCGAACGGAAGATGGCTCCAATATTAGTGGTATCTACCACCCCGTCGATAACCACAATACGCCGGGCTCCCCGGCAGACTTCCTCCATACTTTTGGGAACCGGACGGCGCATGGCACAAAGCACGCCCCGTGTCAAGACATAGCCGGTCAGTTCGGCAAGCAATTCCCTGTCGCTTGTGTAGACGGGTATATCGCCACAGCGCTCAATGATTTCGGCAGCATCCCCATAGATGTGCTTGTGCTCACACAAAAGAGCCAAAGGCTCATAACCAGCGTCCAAAGCCACTTTGATAACTTTGGGACTTTCTGCAATGAACAGTCCCTTGTCCGGTTCGATACGGTTGCGCAACTGGGCTTCGGTAAGAGTGCTGAACACTTCCACACCGGGATGAGTTAATGATGATATTTCGATAACAGCCATATATTATATTACATGCGGAGAATATTTTTATCGCTCTCCACGGACAAACATATTCTCATAGTTGGATTCTCCTCGGCAACCCTCATGTTCCACCAATCCTGACAATGCTTCGGGGAACATTTGCACAAATTTATTTCCAAAATCAGATTTCACATTGCCGGTATCAAAAACCGCATCCAATAGCCGCCCTTTGCATTCAATCCTTACGTTAGGCGTATTGGAGGATAAGAACATGTTAGTTTTTTCGTTTGTTATCTGATATGGAAAGATAAACGACAATCTACAAGCGACCTTCATCATGTGCAACAAACTATAAATTAAACATTCTAACATAAACAATTCATGGTACCGGATTCATTTCCCCATCTAAGAACTGAATTTGTATGCAAAAATACGAAATATCTGCGATATAACGTTTATAGAACACTTAATAAACAAGATAAAATCCTGGCAAATGATTAACTGCAAACCATGCTTCATATTCAGAAGAATATGTTTACTTTTGCAAAAGCTTTCCTATACCTCCCACAGCATGCAATTACTGCATACGTTGCAAACAAGAAAAGAAAAGCATATCAAACGTAAAGAAAAGAAATCCCGTTAAGATGAAAGAAAAAGAACTTGAATTTTCCGATGTCCCCAATAATTTCCTTTGGTGCATCGACCGGCAATGTCCCAAGTCCGGAACCTGCCTCAGGCAAGTGGCAGAAAGGCTTGCCCCCACAGACCTTGTACAATATAGCATCGTCAGTCCCAAGCATATAGCTAGTCTGGGAGGAGAATGTCCCTACTACTGTTCCAGCACAAAAGTACAATATGCCAAAGGATTTCTCGGCATATTGGAAAACCTCACGGCCAAGCAGGTACACTTCTTCGCCCAGCGACTTATAAGCAACTCCAGCCGCCGAACCTACTACCGGGTCCGTAGCGGAGAACGCGCCTTATCCCCCGCAGAGCAAGAATCCATACTGAATGTCCTCAAAGAGTGCGGAATAACCGCCCCAATGAAATTCGATTCCTACTACTACGACTATTTATGGACGTAAAAACACACCCATAATCCACACTATAGATTGCAAGCTGTGCCACCATACTGGCACAGTTGTGCCTTGCCTATGGCACAAGTTTGCCAATGGGATGGCACAGTTGTGCTATAAGCAAGGCACAAAACGCTGTGACTTACCGTCAACTCTATATTCCTTTGATTGTCTTCATCAGTTGTTCTCCCAGTCCGATGGTATATCCTTGCGATACGAAGACCACCCGATTGAAAGTATCGGCTATGATGAATATCGGCAGGCTCTCTTTATGCTTCAACTTCATGCTTTCTGCAATCTGCGCAGCGATACCGTCCGTATCTATACCATAAATAATGGTAGAAGGCAAATCGGGGAATGACTCGCGGGCGAACTTGCCGGCTTTGGCTTCATCAGGAAACAGCAACACCATCTTACGCCCCCACTTCTCCAAATCGGCCTTGAACGAAGCTATGTCGCGCAACGCATGATTGGTAGGTTCCTGATTGACACCCAGAATACCTACGACAAAATAACCGCGCCCGCAAGCCTGCAACAGGCTTTGCTGGATTACGGAACCGTCATCTGACAACGGAGTGAAGAGAGACTCTGAATTAAAGTTTCCGATAACCTGCACTTCATCCCTGCTCTCGCGCATCACCAGCTCGATGTCCGTTGTCTTATCCGGCAAAATGCAAAAAGAAGAGATTCGGGAAAGTACCGCACCGCTGGCAAGGCGCGTACCGGTCACCAAAACATAATCACCGGCATCCAAAGGCGTCCCTTCTTTCAGCAGGTTGCTCCACGTAATACCACCGCCCATATCTGTATCGCCTTCGTCATAGGAAAGCAACTGCAAATTTCCCTGCGGAATCTGTCTGGAAAGAGTGAAATGAGAATAGTATTTCGGGTTGTCTAACGAGCGGATAGGGTTATAGGAAGCCACCAGCCTACCCCTTTGTCCCAATTTCTCTTCCTGGAACTGTACATCCAAGTCCACGTCCACCGCACCATCATCCCCTATCAACTGCACCTTGCCGGTCACTTCGTTGATACGGGCTGGGATTGCCATGCTACGTGCCATAGAGACGAAGAAGATGTCACGGCTATGGGCATCAGCCACACGAGCTTTCCAAACACCTTCCGGAGAGATAGGAGCTCCGCCCAGATTACACTCTTTGTCTACACGGATATTCCGGGCAACCCATGCCACCAGTTTCATCGGCTCTGCCCTGTATGCCTCAGCCTCTTCCTTTGAAACGGCCTTCTTGAAAAAGCCCTTGTAGGGAGTCAGCATTTCGTTGCTTACACGCGGATTGCGCACATATCTGCGGAAATAGTCGGGGTTCTTGCACATGTCGGATTGCATGTGGTCCATTAGCACTTCCAGCGTAACGTCACGAAGGTCTTTTGCCGAAATCCGTTGCAGCAGGTCCAGTCCTCCCCTCTTTGACTTTTCAGAACGCAACCGTGCCATGAAGTCAGCAATAACCTGGTGGTTCCCTCTGGAAGCTATCAGAATCCGGGAAACGGCATCCTCGTCGAGCTTGTACTGCCGTGCAAAGTAGCGTGCCGCCTCATCCGTCATAAACGTAGCCATGTAAGCATGGCGGATAGAATCTTCATGAGCCATGCGGCAGTCGTTCGCAGCACGTTGTTCGAGGGTGACTTCCGGCATTTCGGCACTTTCGGGAGGAGGCACCAGCTCAAAATCGGCAGTAAAAGTATCACCGGCAGCTTTGTCCAGCGTCACGGTCAGTTCATTATCCTTACCGAAAGAAAGCTTGGAAAAACCGAATTTTCCGTCTTTGGAAGCCCATATCATCATGTCACCCTTACCGGCTGTCAGGAACACCTTTCCTTCCGCATCCGTCTGCTTCCGAGCCACGGTATAGAACTCTGCATAATTGTAGAGTTTGAACTCCACACAAGCATCAGACACCGGATTGCCTTGCCCATCCGTTACCGTAACGATGGCCTTGGCCGTCGGTGCATAGTTACCGATTACATTGATTTCCGTATAATTGGAAGTGACTGACATTACTTCTTCTGCTCCTTCATAACGTCCAAAAACTTTGGTATGCATCAACATGCCACGGCTGGCCGGAGCATTGAACCAACCAAGATTGAGTACCGGTTCCGGTTCACAAGCACCCAAAAAATACCATTTCCCATCTGCCCATGCCTCTACCCACGCATGATTGTCGTCCGTATGGGCCCAACGGGGCGTATAGACCTGACGGGCAGGAATGCCTACCGAACGCAGGGCGGCAACCAACAAAGTGGATTCTTCCCCACAACGTCCGTACGCTGTGCGTACCGTTGCCAACGGCGAACTGGTACGGGCGTCAGAAGGAGTATAGACAGCCTTTTCATGACACCAATGGTTCACCTCCAAAATGGCATCGTAAAGGGAAAGGGATTTCACACGATTTTTCAGCTCATCGTAAAATATTACCCGCGCGCTGTCCAGTTGCTCGTTGTTCACCCGCACCGGAAGTACAAAATGACGAAACAAATCCTCAGGAATAACTTCTCCCCAAGGCATCTCATCTGCAGCCTTTTGGGAGGCGCGCACGTTCATCAAATGAAATTCTCCGGGATAATCGGTAATATCTGCCAGAGGCATATAGGCATAAAGGAACTCCAAAGCTTCACGCTCGTACGGCGTCAAGTCCGTATCGAATATGGCAAACAAATCGCCTTGCGGCAATCTCTCTTTTTTTTGATTGAAGTCCTGCTCCACACGTTGGTGGTAAGAAGCGTCTGTAATGAAAGAACGTCCGCCACAAGAGGTCAGTAAACATACTAGTCCAAGAAATTCTAGAAGTCGTGCAACTCGTTTCATAATACTTTTTATTGAGGTTGAGCCACAAAAATAAGGATAATATTTCAATTTTTACTTCAGATGTATCACTAAAATCGTATCCCCGGAGAAAGTGAAGCTGCATTTGTCATAAGACGGCGGGCCCATAACACCTCGGACATCATTGCTGAATCCGTACTTCTCTGTAGGAATGCCCAAAACGGCAGTATCCAGTATCCCATTTCCGTTCTCGTCCTGAAAAAGCGAAATGGCATACGTACCCGCAGGTAACCCCTGGCAGGGAATGGAGAGCGGCGTATCTTTCACATCTATCCGAAAGGCGGTCAAAGGTTTCTTCATGAATGTTTCTTCCGAATTGTAGATGGCGACATAGAGATGCCCTTCCACCTTTTCAATGTCACACACTTCAATAGTCAGATTCTAGGCAAAGAGCAGCTGGGCGGCACTTTGCATTACAAATACTAAAAAAATAATCATCACTTTCATCTTTGTTCATTTTAAAAAGGTCATTGTCTAAAAATTGGATACATCGTAGGCGGTCTTCTTACCTAAAGTCACATACACTCCTACATAGAAAAAATGGTCGCTGGAAGCAAGACAACTTTCGTATCGGCATCTGTTTCTTCCAACGCCAGATGGTCATAAATAATAAAGTTCAGCTTTACAGAAACGCCCTTCATTGTCGTACTGAACGCCCCAATTGTACAGCATACATACTTCCGACATCAACTGCGGCCGACGCACCAGACAGTAGTTCTCGGGCAACTGTGTGTATCGCCCAACAATTCCCGACAGCATCATGTTTCCCCCAATACATGCGATTGTTATCATCCGTCCCGGACAACAGATAATGATTCCTATAATTGCGGATAAGAGTTTACGAAACTTGCGTAACATCTTTGTCATATATAGATTGCAAAATATAGTATTTCTGGAGAAAATAAAGGATGAACAACCACTTTTTATGTTATAAAACATATTTTTTCGCAAACATTTCGTATCTTTGCAACGTTATAAGATAAAAGAAAAGATGTAAAACCCGCTTTCCGAAACGCGGAGAGCACAAAAAGATGAGAATTATGAAAAAGAATGCAAATGAAATTTTTATGTTACAGTACCAAATCAAACGCTATCAAGCAATGGGTAATGGAACAATGTGCCAAACACTGAACGGTAAACTACAAAAACTGCTTGCAAAGCAGTCCTTGTAACCATGTAAAAAACACCTTTAAATACAATGAATGAAGGGGGTGTATCAAAACCCTCTTTTTAACAAAATCACCCTTGCTACAGATATCTGTGACAGGGGTGATTTTCATATTTTTGGTGTTTTGACACATCCCCTTTTCTTTACAGGAAGTAAAGCCCCTGAACACTCTCCGGCTCCAGCATTTGAATCATTCAAGCCTCTACAATATCCTTCCCAAAAGGAGTCAATGCCAATCCGGCCAGTTTAAAATGCTGCAAGCCAAACGGAATACCGATAATAGTAATGCACAGCAACAGCCCAAACCCCAAATGAGAAAGACTGATCCAAATGCCACCCAAAAATATCCAAAGAATATTCATCAGCACATAAAGACAACCACCGGAGCGTTCACCACTACGCACCTCCTTGCCGAAAGGCCACAAAGCAAGTGCAGCCATCTTCAGGGTTTGCATGCCGAAAGGAATGCCGATGATGGTTATCATCATCAACAAACTAGCTATGAGATACTCCACTGCCGTGAGAATACCTCCAAACAATAGCCATAAAATATTCATAAAACAGCCCATACGCCCTATCTGTTTAAGGAGTTATTCTAACTCCAGATTAATTCTCCTACTAATAAACAATGTAATGCAAATATACGATTATTTCTTCCAATGATTCACCTCCCAGTCACTAAACTCGAAACTAAGCTGTTCCCAGACACCTTTTTCCTCACTCTCTTCACGGGGATTGGAAACGGAAATCCCTATCAAACGAATGGGACGGTGCTCATAATCAACTTCCTGCAACAACTGTTTGGATAAAGGCAAAATGACATCAATAGACATCAGCTCTCTTCCTTGAGTAATGCTACGAGTTATCTGACTGAAATCATGAAACTTTATCTTCAGCGTCAACGTATTCCCATGAAAACCGATATGTTCCAGCCTGTTCACCAACTCTACAACAATATGGTACAACTCTATAATGACGGATGAACGCTTACTGATGTCCTTCTCTAAAGTATGTTCACACCCCACAGACTTGCGAATGCGGACAGCCTCTACCGGACGGGAATCGATGCCACGGGCAAAATCATAATAGATTGTCCCCACTTTGCCAAACTCGCGCGTCAGCATCTCCAAAGACTGCATGCGCAGCTGCTCCCCATTGTGAATCCCCAAAGAGTGCATCTTCTTTGCCGTTACCGGTCCCACTCCCCAAAAGCTTTCAATGGGCAGCCGGGCAACAAAGTCCAATGCCTGAGCAGGATGGATGGTACAAAGCCCGTCCGGCTTGCGGTAGTCCGAGGCTATCTTGGCAAGAAACTTATTATAGGATATGCCGGCTGAAGCCACCAGATTCAATCTCTCCCGCACCTTCTGCTTTATCTCCTTCGCAATGTCCACAGCCAACGGAATGCACGGCTTGTTCTCCGTCACATCCAAAAAAGCTTCGTCCAGCGAGATGGGCTCGATGATATCCGTATATTCATGGAAAATTTCGTGTATCTGACAGGAAACGGATTTGTAGACTTCCATCCGTCCCGGAATAAAGATTAGTTGGGGACACAGCCGCTTTGCCTTCAGCGACGACATGGCAGAACGCACCCCGAAACGACGTGCCTCGTAACTGGCTGCCGCCACCACTCCCCGCTCCTCTGCGTAACCCACAGCTATGGGCTTGCCCCGCAGTACAGGATTATCGCGCTGTTCTACAGAGGCGTAGAACGCATCCATATCAATATGTATGATTTTACGCTCGTTCATCATCTTCCGACTCCCGGTGCAAATATACACCATTTTCTTGTGCAAAGTATCTGCCGATAAACATAAATGAATTCAGGTTTCAAAAAGAAATCTGCAAAAATCCATGCAACCGGGTAATCCAAGCCAACAGCCGGATAGCTAAAAGCCAAGACATTCATCAGACTGACCATTTTCATTTTGCAACCAAGTTGCATCCCCTTTACGCTACCTTTGCAACAGAAAATTAAAACAGGAGGAAACAAAATGAGTTGCAAATGCTGCTGCACACATGAACATACAGCAATACAAGAAAAAAGAAACAGTCTGCTGAAAGATTATTGGAGAATCATCCTTTCCGCTCTGTTACTTTTCGGAGGTATCATCCTGAATGCTACTGACGCTACCTTCTTCAAGGGAGAATATGTATCTTTGATATGGTACCTACTCGCCTACTTCCCCGTAGGCCTCCCAGTGATGAGGGAAGCTTGGGAAAGCATCCTGCAAAAGGACGTGTTCAGCGAATTCACCCTTATGTCCGTCGCCACCCTCGGCGCCTTCTATATAGGCGAATATCCCGAAGGCGTTGCCGTCATGCTCTTCTACTCCTTGGGAGAGCTCTTTCAGGACAAAGCCGTAGACAAAGCCAAGCGTAACATCAGCGCCCTGCTCGACGTACGTCCCGAAACGGCAACGGTCATCAGAAACGGCAGTACGCTTGTCGAAGCTCCCCAACGCGTACAGGTAGGCGAAACCATCGAAGTAAAAGCCGGAGAGCGCGTCCCCCTGGACGGAACGATGCTGGACGAAGTTGCCGCCTTCAACACCTCCGCACTGACGGGAGAAAGTGTTCCCCGCAACATCCGCCAGGACGAAGAAGTGCTTGCCGGAATGATTGCGACCGACAAAGTCGTACGCATCCAAGTCGCCAGACCCTTCGAGAAAAGTGCTCTTTCCCGCATATTGGAACTGGTGCAGAATGCTTCCGAGCGCAAAGCACCGGCAGAACTTTTCATTCGTAAGTTTGCCCGTATCTACACACCCGCCGTCACCGGACTGGCGACGTTGATTGTATTGTTCCCCTTCCTCTATTCGCTGGCAAATACACAATTCTCGTTCATCCTCAATGACTGGCTATATAGGGCATTGGTCTTTCTGGTTATCTCCTGCCCGTGCGCCCTCGTCGTAAGTATTCCGTTAGGCTACTTCGGAGGAATCGGCGCCGCCTCCCGCCTTGGCGTACTCTTCAAAGGCGGCAACTACCTCGATGCCATCACCCAAGTCAACACGGTGGTATTCGACAAGACGGGTACGCTGACCAAAGGCACCTTCGATGTACAATCCTGCCAGACACAACCGGGAGTTCCGGAAGAGAAGTTGATACAGCTTGCCGCCTCGGCAGAGCGAAACAGTACGCACCCCATAGCCAAAGCCATCGCAAGCTATGCCAAACAAAGAAATATAGAGCTGATTGCCGCAACGGACGTTATGGAAATTGCCGGCCACGGACTGCAAACCACTATGGATGGAACGCGCGTCCTGGTAGGCAACACCCGCCTGCTGACTAAATTCGGGATAGAATATCCTGATGAATTGTCATCAATTGTCGATACGATTGTGGTCTGCGCCATCGGAACAAAATATGCCGGTTATCTGTTATTATCAGATACATTAAAGGAAGACGCCGTCAATGCCGTCAAAGAATTAAAAGTTTTAAATATCAATAATATTCAGATATTATCGGGAGACAAACAAGCCATTGTTACTAACTTTGCAGAAAAGCTAGGCATCACCCAGGCATACGGAGACCTGCTGCCGGACGGAAAAGTGAAGCACATCGAAGCACTTCACAGCAACCCTGCCAACCGGATAGCCTTTGTGGGCGACGGCATCAATGATGCCCCGGTTCTTGCTCTTAGCCATGTGGGCATTGCCATGGGCGGACTTGGCAGCGATGCCGCCATCGAAACCGCCGATGTAGTGATACAGACAGACCAGCCTTCGAGAGTGGCCACCGCCATTCGTGCAGGCAGGCAAACCCGCCGGATTGTCTGGCAAAACATCTCGCTGGCTTTCGGAGTGAAGCTGCTTGTCCTCATCCTCGGTGCCGGTGGAATCGCCACACTTTGGGAAGCTGTCTTTGCCGACGTAGGCGTCGCCCTCATTGCGATAGTGAACGCCATACGCATACAGAAACTTATTAAATAGAAAAAATGGAAGAAAAGAAATATTTGGACCTATTGGCCAAAAGGGACATACAGCCCACCGCTATCCGCATCCTGATATTGCGCACCATGATGCAGGCAGGCTGTTCCGTCTCATTGCTCGACCTTGAAACCATGCTGGATACGGTAGACAAATCCACCATCTTCCGTACCCTTACCCTATTCCTCTCCCATCATCTGATACACAGTATAGATGACGGGACGGGCTCCTTCAAGTATGCTGTGTGCAGCGACAGTTGCTCTTGCGCCGTAAGCGACCTGCACACCCATTTCCATTGCGAGAAATGCAACAAAACCTTCTGCTTCACCAACAGCCCTACTCCGGTGGTGAAACTGCCTCAAGGATTTACGCTGAACAGCATCAACTATGTACTGAAAGGCATTTGTCCGGACTGTGCAGCAGAAGCCAACCGGGAGGCTTAGTTAAAAAATAAGAATCCATGCAGTCATTCATGTTCTTCTCTATCTTTAAAAGGTATGCCTGCGCTATATTCCCGACCCAATATCAGTATAATATATATCAAAACCCGTTGGCGGAATTAAATTAGCACATATTTGACTCTGCCAATGGGGCTTCCATTTTTACAGTTAATATATTGCAGTATTGTAAGTGCGCTAATCTTCCCGACAATCCGGGTAAACAATCCGTCTGTATCTTTCGCATAATTCCTTATAATCATAAACCGGTCACACAACTGCGAAAATAGGATTTCAATTCTTTTTCTAGCTTTTGCAAAAACCGGATTACTATAGTCCACCTTCACATCCTTCAGATAATGAATATCATGTACACTTGCCTTGGTGAGGTCAAAGGAATGGATGACTCCACTTAATCCACAGAATGCATGGAATTTATATCCGCAATAATACACTCCTTATGACGCACAGTATCCTACCCCGGTGCTTTCTCAAAATCCTTCTTCCCCATACCGCAACGCTTGGAACGGAAAAAACGACATACCTCTATCGGCTTCGAGTCAATGCAGAAACAATTTTCGCCTCCATCCATTTCCGCGGCCATTCTTTCCCGGATTGTATTGCAGAGGGATGAAGTGATTTTACGTCTGTCATTGTATTGTGTATTGTCTGCGGGATATAAGATTGGGAATTTCAATCTTATACTCTTGTAACTGTGCAAACAACAATGACTCACTGTCAATACCAACAGCTTCTGACGCCATATTCAATGCCACTATTTCAATGTCTGAGAATCTGGAAACTACTCCTCTTCTTGGCACATTCCCTGATTCATTGACTTAATTAACGGCTACTTGCTTGCATATGTTCAGAAATTTTGCGAATATTGCATATAGGTTGTGCATACGATATTTGTCTATTAAAAGTTTGGTCACCTTTAATTTACCAAATATCAACAATATGCACAATTTTTTATACATAAATCTTTTATCAATTTAATTCCGTCAACGGGTTATTTTTGCACAATTGATAGTATTCACCCAATCTCAACTGCATGCAACCTTTTAATGAAAAACAACTTTTAGAGACTATCAGTAAAGGAAACGAAAAGGCTTTTGAAATTTTCTTCCTGGACTATTACCCACAAGTCAAAGGATTTATCACCGGATTATTACAATCACCGGAAGAAGCGGAAGATATATCGCAGGATATATTTCTAATGCTGTGGGGCAACCGCTCATCCCTCAATACAATCAACAACTTCAAATCTTATCTTTTCCGTGTCTGCAAAAATGCGGCATACCGGCATATCGAACGTGCGTTACTATTCAAAAACTACCAGCAAAAACAAGCCGAAAAGGTTGTTTCCACACCGGAAAACAACGAAACTGACGACAAGATACAACTTAGGGAACTCGAACTACTGGTAGCAATGGTTGTGGAAAAAATGCCTCCGCAACGGAAGAAAATATATAAGATGAGCCGGGAATCAGGAATGAGCAGTGATGAAATAGCCCAAACGTTAGGCATCAATAAACGGACTGTCGAGAACCATCTTTCACAAGCCCTCACAGACATACGGAAAGTACTATTTATTGCCTTTATTCTATTTTTCTAAAAAAAATATGAATTCAGACCGTGCGTAGTTGACCAGTTACGTATCTTATATAAGAAACCATCACCATAAAAACATTAATATGTCGAATACCTATAAAATAATTAAAAATTTTGTTTCCGACAAGTTCAGTCCCGAACTTAAGGAAAAGATGTGGAGATGGCTCATTGACTCCGCAGAACAGGACGAGAAGGAAGAAGCAATGATGCAGGTATGGGAAGAACAAGAATTCAAAACCGATGCAAGCACCATATGCTCTTATCAGAATTTCCGCAAGAAGTTGCCGCATTCACAAAAAACAGCCATTTCTTATACGTTGCGCAAATGGGGACAAGTAGCGGCAGCATTACTCATCCCCCTGCTGTCCATATGGATAGCTTACTTGTATATACAACCCGACGAAAAACCTGTAGAATTGGTAGAATACTTTGTGCCTAAGGGAGAACAGAGGCAAATCACTTTGCCCGACGGTTCCATAGCGCATCTCAATTCAGGGACATTGTTAATATATCCACAGAAATTTGCTAATGACATGCGTTCCGTATATCTGATGGGAGAAGCAAATTTCGATGTAAAGAAAGATAGCCAACATCCATTCATTGTCAAGACCAGCCATCTGAAAGTTAAAGTTTTGGGAACCAAGTTCAACGTACACGCCTATCCGGAAGATAAAAAAACAATCGCTACTCTTGAATCAGGCTCAATTGTTGTTCAGAAATCGAACGATGAGGACATCATTACTCTGTCACCCGATGAGCAACTCGAATATGAGAATCCAACCGGAGAATTCAATAAAAAAATCATTGACGCTTCCTTATACTCCGGTTGGACCAAAGGTGAATTAAACTTTGCCGGAATGACTCTCAAAGACATTTTCACTACAATAGAAAGAATATATAATATACATATCATCGTTCCTCCACATCTAGCCACTACGGATGTATATACGATTAAATTCAAACATAAAGTTCCTATCAAAGATATCATGAATATTGTAACAAAAACGATAGGAAGCATCGATTATAAAGTAGAGGACGAGAACGTGCTTTTAATTTATTCACCTCAAAACAAGAAAGGAGGCAGATAGGCAGAAAAAAGGAAGCCGGTACTTCGCGGATACCAACTCCCCTAAATCAATCAAAATTACTTGATTCAATTTGTAGCATACACTTAAATTAGTATTAATGATTAACTCACAAAAGTATGAAACTTTATAAGTTATCGGGTAAGAATTACCCCGTAAAAATTCATAAAATTTATATATTGTTGTTTGCTTTATGTTTTTATAACACAGCCTTCGGGCAAAAACAGCAAATAACGGTATCTATGAAAAACCAATCTCTATTAAAAGTATTTGAAAGTATTGAAGCCCAGACAGATTTAAGTATTGCTTATAATCAGACGAAACTGGACGTCAAACAAAAGGTAACCGTCAATTTCACCAAAGAAACAGTTTCTTCTGTTCTGGACTCGATATTAAAAGGAACCGGATTCACTTACAGACCGGAAGGGAAACATATCATCATAGTCCCTGTTCCGACAAAAGCGGAAATGCCTTCCAATAATACAACTCAACAGAATATAAAAATAAGGGGGATCGTCACAGATATGCAAGGCGAGCCTTTGATTGGTGCCAACGTTCTTGTAGAGGGTAGCAAGCAAGCTACTATTACCAACTTCAACGGAGAATTCTCATTGGAAGTTCCGGCAAATGGTAAACTCCGAATCACTTATATCGGATACACCACACAAGAAGTTCCTGTGAAAAACCAGACATCCTTCAACATACAGTTGCAGGAAGACACACAAATAATGGAGGAAGTTGTAGTTATCGGATTCGGTACACAGAAAAAAGTGAATATGACCGGAGCCGTAGGAGCCGTAAACGTTAAGGAATCCTTAGGTGACCGTCCTATAACCAATGTATCGGCAGCTTTGCAAGGTGTTGTGCCTGGTTTGAAAATTGAATCGGCCACAGGTGCTCCCGGCGATAATATGACATATAATATCCGTGGAACAACTTCCATCAACGGAGGTGAGCCCTTGGTGCTGGTCAACAACGTACCGATGGATATCAATATGATTGACCCACAAGATATTGAAACCGTATCTATCCTGAAAGATGCCGCTTCGGCAGCTATCTATGGAGCGCGTGCCGCTTTCGGTGTTATTTTGATAACGACAAAACAAGGTAAAAAAGATATGGCTCCCAAATTCAACTATAATAACAACTTCTCCTTCTCGAAAGCATTGGAATTGCCGCAAAAAGCCAGTCCATTGGAGTCGGTATTGGCCTACAAGGAGATGGGATGGGCGAATGACACGTATGTGGACGGAAAAAACATCACCCAGTGGGAATCATACATACGCGACTACCAAAGCGACCCTTCCAAATATCCTAACGGCTATATATTTGACGACAAAGGCAATTTGTTTTTAATGCGGGAAAACGATATGTTTGCCGACATGATGGAAGACTTCGGCTTCATGCAAAACCACAGTTTCTCCGTATCGGGAGGTAGCGAACGCACCAATTACCGCTTAAGTTTAGGATATACCGGCGAAGACGGAATTCTGATAACAGACAAAGACAAGTTCAACCGTATCAATATGTCCAGCTTCCTCAGTGTGGATGTCAACAAATGGCTTACCACTCAGTTGGATATCAGATATGCCAACTCTACTCAAAATAAAGTAGAGCAAGGCGGCCGCAACGGTGTGTGGGGAAGTGCGATGGCTTTGCCATCTTACCATAACATCCTGCCGTATGAACAAGACGGTGTAGTATATCCGGCCGAAACATCGGCTACTTATGTACGTTATGGCGAACCGAGAGTTATCAAGAAAAACGACCTGCGCACATTGGGCCGTGTTATCATATCTCCGTTAAAAGGATTGAAAATAACGGGTGAATATACATTTAACCGCACTACCGAATACAACCGGATGTATATCAACAAATACCGATACATCGGTTTCAACTTTACGGGAGTCCTGAACAATGTGGAAAACTCTAGTTATGCCCTGACACAAGGAACCACCAACTACAATGCCATCAACGTATTTGCCAATTACGACTTCTCCATAGGCAAACACGACATTGCCATCATGGGAGGATATAACCAGGAAGAGAGCCACAAGGAGTCCCAATGGTCGCAACGTACGGACGTATTGTTGGAAAATCTGCCTTCTCTTTCAGGCTCGACCGGTACGGCTTCTGTCAGCGATAGCTTTGACGAATATGCCATCAGAGGTTTGTTCTACCGTGTCAATTACGCATATGCCGGCAAATATATGCTGGAAACCAACGGACGTTACGACGGAACTTCCCGTTTCCCGAAGAAGAACCGTTTCGGATTCTTCCCATCTTTCTCAGCCGGATGGAGAATCTCTGAAGAACCATTTATGGAAAAAACAAGAGACATTCTTTCCAACTTGAAACTGCGCGCTTCGTGGGGTTCTATCGGAAACCAAATTATCCTGAAGCCTAACAATACCCCCGACAATTATCCGTACATTCCTTCCATGGCGCCTTATCTCACAGAATGGTTAGTAGACGGACAGAAAGCCACTACATTGGCAGTTCCTGTAATGGTAAGCAACAATTTCTCATGGGAGAAAGTATATACACTGGACTTCGGTGTCGACTTCGGATTCTTCAATAACCGCCTGAACGGTACTTTCGACTGGTATCGCCGCGACACCAAAGGAATGTTGGCTCCCGGTATGGACTTTCCGTGGGTAATCGGTGCTACTGCCGCCAAACAGAATGCCGCCGACCTGAAAACCTATGGTTGGGAATTGGAATTGAACTGGAGAGACCGCATCAACAAAGACTGGAGTTACCGGATTGGCTTCAACCTATACGACTCACAAAGCGAGATTACGAAGTACAACAACGAAACCAACCTGTTGGGTGACAACATTTATCGTAAAGGTATGAAAATGGGAGAAATATGGGGATACGTCACCGACCGTTTCTACACCGTAGACGACTTCAACGAAGACGGAACATTGAAAGCCGGTATTCCTAAACCGCAAGGAGCCGGAAAAGTGTATCCAGGAGATATCCTATACAAAAACTTCGACGATGATACAGAAACCATCTGGAGTGGACGGGGAACGGCAGACAACCCAGGTGACCAACGCATCATCGGTAACTCAACACCGCGCTTCCACTACGGTATCACCGCAGGAATAAGCTGGAAAGGATTTGACTTGTCTATTTTCCTACGCGGTGTGGGCAAACGCGATTACTGGCGTACCGACCAGATTGCATGGCCTACCGGAAACTGGGGTAGCTTGTTTAAAGAAACGCTCGACTTCTGGACACCCGAAAACACGAACGCACACTTTCCGCGCGTATATGCCAACGATGCAGTAAATACCTCCTACAACCGTTGGAAACAAACCAAGTATCTGGCAGATGCATCTTACTTGAAATTACAGAATATCACACTTTCGTACACGCTGCCCAAAACGTGGTCGCAACGCATCTATTTTGATGAAATGAAAGTATTCTTCAGTGGAGAAAATCTCTATACTTGGGACCACTTGCCCGAAGGATTGGAAACCGATATGTTGCAAAAAGGCATTTGGGAATATCCGTTTATGAGAAAATTCTCTCTTGGTATCAATGTTACATTCTAATAACCCATGCATTATGAGAAAATATTTATATCTGATATGTACGGTTTTATTAACCGGCTGTCTTAATAATGATTTCCTGGAAAGGTATCCTTTGGGAGACCCGACCGCCGAAACAGCTTTTAAAACATACGACAACTTCAAGGCTTACGCCTGGGGACTGTACGAAACCTTGCCTTCATTGGGATACGGTTCGGAAAACTCTACGGACGACATCTCGTACAACCAGACAAGAGGTTCGAGCGAAAGTAACTGGATTCGGAAATTAGTGACTATTCCCGACACAAAAGACAATACTGTATGGAGTTACTACAGCTATATCCGCCGTGTGAACTTAATGCTCGACCGCATCGAAGGCAGCGATATGACGGATACGGAGAAAAAACACTGGCGTTCTGTGGGATATTTCTTCCGCAGTTACCGCTACTTCTCTCTCCTGTCGGCCTATGGCGGTGTGCCCTGGATTGACCACGTATTGAGCGATGATGAGACGGAATTAATCGAAGGCCCGAGAGCATCGAGAGATGAAATAGCCGAACATATCCTGAACGATTTGAAAGATGCCGAAAGGGATATCAATGTAGACGGCGAAGGGGCAAATACCATCAACAAAGCCTGCGTGCAAGCACTGTTGTCGCGTTTCTGTCTGTTTGAAGGTACATGGCGTAAATACCACGGTTTGGGTAATGCTGAAACCTACCTGAGGGAATGCAAGCGGGTATCCGCCGAACTGATAGAGAAGTATCCCAACATAGCCGACTGCTATGACGACTTATTCTGCTCGCTGGAACTGAAAGACGTTCCGGGTGTGATTTTATACAGAGAGTACTCGAACGCTGTCGGTGTGGTACACGCTGTAAGTATCGGCGGAACCACTGCCACATCGTTCTATAATCCGACCCGCGATTTGGTAGACAGCTATCTTTGCTCGGATGGTAAGCCACGCTGGACAAGCGTTCTGTTTAAAGGCGATGAAGACCTGTACGATGAATTCAGCAACCGCGACCACCGTCTATGGCTGCACGTCACTCCGCCTTACACCGTAGACCGTAGCAAATCGAACGACGCATGGGACAACAAATGGGAATTTACCGACAATCCTAAAGACAGAAGTTTCATCGACAGCCTCAGCACGCGTATAGGAATAGGATACGGCACTTCCAAAGAGCGGCAGAAAACGTTACCGTTCCGTCAAGGATATATCGGCGGTATCTTAGGAGCCTCGCCACACTTCGACTTCTTCTTGAACAACCAGCCGTGGTATAAATCAGCTTTCGGATACAACAACTGGAAATACTATTGCTGCTACTTAGACATGGGTAGCCAACGAAATGAAGAGACGGATATGCCTATCTTCCGCATCGAAGAAGTGATGCTGAACTATGCGGAAGCCATGTGCGAATTGGGCGAATTCGACCAGACCGTAGCCAACCTTACCATCAACAAGTTGCGCCCACGTGCTAATGTAGCACCGATGATTGTTACGAATATCAATGCTTCTTTCGACCCGAAGCGTGACAAAGGAAACTCCGATTATTCGGGCGACTACGAAGTAAATCCCCTGTTGTGGGAGATTCGCCGTGAGCGACGCATCGAGCTCTTCTCCGAAGGTTTCCGTTTCGACGACCTGAGAAGATGGAAGAAATGCCACTATGCACTGAAAAAGAAACTCGGACAATTTGTACGTTCATCCGACTTCCCCGGCGTCAGTGTCACCATCGACGGTGGAGGTAGTGAAGGGTATCTTGAGTTCCATCCCCAACAGACTCATCTGTGGCCCGACTATTATTACCTCAACCCCATCCCACGCAACGAACGAGTGTTAAACCCTCAACTCGAACAAAACCCCGGTTGGGAAAGTGAGAATTAATAAATAGACCTTAATCAATTAAAACTGTCCAAAGTGTTTGCCACTTTGGACAGTTTATTCTTAACTTTACCTACAAATAACCATTATCAAGATAACCTGTATGAAACACCGATTATCCATTCTTCTCCTGCTTGTATCCTATGCAGCCATCA
>Ga0137297_10772_pt1 | contig 21826 bp, 18 predicted proteins | sample RamsorincwithD2O_FD_97191 | JGI IMG/M metagenome (GOLD analysis project Ga0137297, IMG submission 97191) | Mouse cecal microbial communities from Vienna, Austria - Mucin amended with D2O | ecosystem: Host-associated > Mammals > Digestive system > Large intestine > Cecum | place: Austria: Vienna... | reverse complement strand
TCGGCATGGTTTTTCAGAACTATGCCATATTCCCCCACATGTCTGTGTATGACAATGTGGCCTATGGGTTGAAAGCACGGAAAATGAAAAAAACTGAAATTGAAGAAAGGGTGACGGAGGCACTGGCCATGGTGCAGATCGAAAGCCTGCGCGACAGGCAGCCTGCCAACATGTCCGGCGGCCAGCAGCAGCGGGTGGCTTTAGCAAGAGCAATCGTCATACACCCCGATATCCTGCTGATGGATGAACCTTTATCCAATCTGGATGCAAAGCTGCGTGTGCAGATGCGGACCACCATTAAAAAAGTGCAGAAAAAACTTGGCATAACCACCATATACGTTACCCACGACCAGGAAGAAGCCCTTGCCATCTCCGACCGGATTGCCGTGATGAAAAGCGGAAAGATTCAGCAGATCGGACGTCCAAAAGAAATCTATACCCGCCCTTCCAACGAATTTGTTGCAAATTTCATTGGGATTTCCAATATCCTGCAGGGCGAGATCAAAGAAAACCATCAGGGAGACGCACAGATTTTACTGACGGGCGGTGTAAGCATCCATATGAAACTAAAAGAAAAGGAACAAAAACCGGTAAAGGTCTCCGTACGTCCCGAAGAATTCCGCATAGGGGACAGCACCAGCCCCGGCATACAGGGAAAAATTATATTAAAAACATTTCTTGGGGATTATATCAGCTATGAAATAGAACTGATGAACGGACAGTCCGTGGAGGTAAACCAGTACTTAAAGGAAACGGCCCGTGAATACGAAGCCGGAGATACGGTTTCCCTTTACCCCATTGAAAACAAAATCAATGTTTATGATATAGAAGGGAAGGAGGCGCTTGTGGATGAACAAAAAACGTCATAAAAGTTTCCAGCCGGATTTCTGGAAAATAGTTTCCCTGGTCCTTATGGTGATACTGGCAGTCTTTCTGCTGTATCCCTTAATCACTATAGGCTATAAAAGCCTTTTGAATACAGAGGGACAATTTACCTTAAGCAATTACAAAGACTTTTTCACCCTGAAGTATTATACCTCCGCCTTAGGGCACAGCTTTCTTGTATGCAGTATCGCTACAGTTTTCGCAACGCTTGTAAGCGTCCCCATTGCCTATCTTTCCTCCAGATACAATGTGGCCTGCAAGAAACTACTGAATATGGTAATTATTTTATCCATGATATCTCCACCTTTTATCGGTGCCTATTCCTGGATACTGCTCTTTGGCAGAAGCGGCGTGGTCACATCCTTTTTGCAGAAAATCGGCATCAACATGCCTTCCATTTATGGATTTGGCGGTATCATACTGGTGTTTACCGTAAAATTCTTCCCCATGATTTACCTTTACGTCAGCGGTGCCTTAGGCTCCATGGACGCTTCTTTGGAAGAAGCTGCTGAAAACCTTGGCATGTCAAAAATCAGACGGATCATGACTGTGACCTTTCCCCTGATACTGCCTACCATCTCTGCAGCCATGCTGATGGCTTTTATGGCAGCCTTGGCAGATTTCGGTACGCCCATGCTGATCGGGGAAGGCTATAAGGTCCTGCCTGTACTCATTTACCAGCAGTATTTAAGCGAGACAGGCGGCGATGCCACCATGGCAAGCACCTTAAGCGTTATCATTATCCTTTGTGCCCTTCTGGTGCTGATGCTGCAACAGTTTATTGTAAACCGCAGAAATTATACCATGAGCATGCTACGCCCTCCAGCAGTCGTATGCCTGAAAGGATGGAAAAGGTTTCTGGCAACAGCGGTCTGCTATCTGGTAGCTTTCATAGGAATTCTGCCCCAGCTTACCGTCCTGTTCACCTCCTTCCTTAAGACCAGCGGCCCCCTGTTTGTAAAAGGCTTCAGCCTTGACAGCTACCGGAGTATCATAAGCAAGCTGGGAAGTTCCATTACCCATACCTTTGCCTACTCCACTGTGGCAATTGTCATTATGATCGCGGCCGGCCTGCTGATTGCCTATCTGTCCGTACGCAAAAAGAACAAACTCAATACCGTGCTGGATGTGCTGGTAATGTTCCCTTATGTCATCCCGGGTGCTGTCCTTGGTATCGCCCTGCTTCTGACCTTTAACAAAAAGCCCATCTATCTGACCGGCACATGGTTCATTCTGGTACTGGCATATGTCATCAGGAAGCTCCCTTATACGGTGCGTTCCTCCTCCGCTATTTTGTACCAGATCGACCCGGCCATTGAGGAAGCCTCCATCAATTTAGGTGTTTCCCCGGCCAAAACCTTCTTTAAGACAACGGCAGTCCTAATGATTCCCGGCGTATTCTCCGGGGCAATCATGAGCTGGATAACCACCATCAATGAATTAAGTTCCAGTGTCATGCTCTACACCTCCAAAACCGCCACGATTTCCGTCTCGGTCTATACAGAGGTTATCCGGGGTCACTTTGGAACAGCGGCTGCGCTGGCAGTTATATTGTCCATCACCAGCGCACTGTCCGTACTGCTGTTCACAAAACTTTCCGGCGGACGAAGCATCACTTTATAAAAGCATACATAGCTATTCCTTGGGAATCACCTTATTGCAGCAAACGATGAAATAACATAAAAAACGCAGGATCCTTATCTGGCCGGGAGACGAACCATTCTTCGTCCTCCCGGCAGACAGGCTCTAAACTTTACAGTTTATTGTGATCCAAAAGGGCCGCTGGCTTCTCATACTGCAGGCTGCATCCTGCTATTTTACAGGACTGGTTTCCTTCACCGCCGCCGCATCCAGGACAATGCCCACTCAAGTGCATAGGACATAATCCGCAATACACTTTAATCCTGTACCAAAGCTTTCAATACCCTTTGAATTTTTCATAAATCATCTCACACAAAGTGTTCTACGGAACGCCACAAAATCCGAACTGAAAGAAGCCGTTTAGGAAGGCTGTCTCTCCCTAAACTGTCTGGGCGTCAACCCCACAAATTTTTTGAACAATACGCTGAAATAACGCTGGTCTTTATATCCTACCTGCTCCGCCACCGCATATATTTTCATATTTTCATCTTTCAGTAGTTCACAGGCTTTTTTCATGCGACAGTTAGTCAGATAGTCTACAAATGAATATCCGGTACATTCCCTGAAAAGCTTCGTCAGATAGCTCTCACTGATCAGAAGATTTTTGCACACATCCCCAACAGTAATATCCTTCTGGTAATTCTTCTCAATAAAGGAAACCGCATTGGAGATATACTTGTCTTTCGGTGTGTCGTGGTCCGAAAGGTATTCTTTAAACAGCATGAGATTGCTGTTGTTTACGATATCCACCTTGGGATTTAAAGCGGAATGTTCTTTCTTGCGCAATATTTTCTTACCTGCGTTTACTATGGCAAGATGGAACTCATCTTCGTCAATGGGCTTACAAAGATAGTCAGTGACCCCCAGATGAATCGCCCGCTTGGCATATGCAAAATCATCATATCCCGACATAATGATAAACTCGGGATCACAAATGGAAGACGCCTCCTGAATCAGGGTCAGGCCATCCAGAGCCGGCATACGGATATCTGTAATTACAAGATCCGGTTTCAGATGCCGGATAAGTTCCAGCGCTTCCCCGCCGTCCCTGGCTTCTCCGATAATTTCACATCCCAAAGCTTTCCAGTCCGTGGCCAAGACAAGCCCCCTGCGAAGGATTTGTTCATCTTCTGCAATTATACATCTAATCATTTTTCCATTCCTCCAAAAAGGGAAGCGTCAAAGTGAAGGAACTGCCCCTGCCGGGCATACTCTCCACACTAATGCCGTATGCGTTCCCATAATACAGCTTAATCCTTTGATTCACATTTTTAAGCCCTATATGCTCTATCCCGTCCCTGTCATTTAAGGAAGCAATAAGAGTTGCAAGCTCTGTTTCCTCCATCCCTATACCGTCATCCTGTATCTGAAAAATAAGCCTGCCCTGCTTTACAAATCCCCGGATCATAAGCGTTCCTATTCCCGGCTTCGGCTCAAGGCCGTGTATCATGGCATTTTCCACCAGCGGCTGAAGAATAAGGGTCGGTATCTTATGATCCATGATGGCTTCCTCAATCTCTGTGCCAATCACAAACTTATCCGCAAACCGTATCTGCTGGATGCCAATATAAGCTTCCAGCATGTTTAAGCTTTCTCTTATTGTAACAAATTCCCGGGAAAGGTGCATACTGTTTTTCAGCATAAAGCCGAGATTTTTGACCATGGTATAAATCTCCTGCTCATGATTCATCTTTGCCAGCCACTTGATAGAGTCCAGCGTATTGTACAAAAAATGGGGATTGATCTGGGAATGGAGATTTTTCATTTCTGCTATCCGCAATAGTTCCTGCTTTTCATGGTCTTTCTGAAACAGCTCTTTGATTTTTCTGCACATGTTGTTAAACTGGCTGGCAAGATAGCCAAACTCGTCATTATCTATAATTTCCGCCCGCTGGTCGAAATCACCGGATTCCATAAGCTGCATGACGTAGACGATTTTTTGCAGGGGAAGGTTGATATGCCTGGATACAATAAAAGAAACCGTGATGCAGATGCCTATGGCAATTAGTGCAGTAGCCGCCAGCAGATAGGACACTATGGACAGATTCCCGGCAATTAAATCAATATTCAGACCGCCAATCAGGATAAATTTATAGTCTGTGGAAGGCTGGAATGTATAAAGCATATTCCTGCGTCCATCCTTTTCAATCAAAAAACCTTTCTCCTGCGTCCGGGAACGGTGCGTCCAGTTGACAAACTGCGTCTGGGCGGGAAGGCCGATATCATTAAAAAGAAGATAATAATTATCTGTCATCAGGGTAAAATTAATGGGAAGCAGATCATTGGTCCCGATAACCTGGCTCCGTACCGCCTCCAGCGGAACGTCAAAAGCCACATAACCGATACCATCCTCTCCCTCCCGGATCGTCATAATAACAGAGGCGATCATTTCTGTCTGCCCGGAAGATGTAAAGAGCGTCGGGTAGACTATCGCCCCGGAAGAACTGTTTGCCAGACGAAAGCTCCCCCAGTTCTGGTTCCGCTTTAAATCGTAGATATCCGGAAAATCACGAAGCGACAGGTGGAAGTCAGAATCTGCCCCAATAATGTGAATGTCACCCGATGGGTGCAGAAGGGAAAGGGTGGCATACATTTTCTCATACACCTTCTGGGAAAGGGACTTGTCCTTATCCCCTGCCAAAAGTACCTGTCCAATAAGTTCATCCGTGCAAAATTCCTCTAGCGTATCCCCATATTTCTTCATCAAAAGATCAATGGCCATCATTGCACTGTCCGTCGTCTTGGCAGACTCACTGACAAGACGTTCCTGCAAAATCTTCTCCATGAGTATACTGGAACTTACACCAATAAAAAGTGCCGGAATAATACTGATCACCAAAAAAGTGGAGAGCAGTTTTTTATAAAATTTCCTGTTTTGCTTTGCCTGCATGGTGAAGGACTCCTTTTTTCCCTGATATACGCTGATCTCTCTTATCTATTTTACCATAAAACAGGCCTAAAGGAAACACACTCTGCCACGCTCCGCAAGATAGCTTAATAAAAAAGAAGCAGCCAATAGAATGCTCTACCGACTGCCCCTTACTCACCATCAATCCATATATTTGCTTACTTGTGTATCAATAAATGGAATTGCAATTGTGCCCTGGTTCAATGCTTTCACTCCAAGCCCGAGGAACAATACTTTCTCTGCAATATCAATTGCCTTTACAACACTCTTTTTAAACCTTAGTTCCGCATTCCGAACAGAAAGCCGAACCCTCTGTCAGCTTAGCACCGCATTTCGTGCACACTCTTTCTTCTGCCTCTTTTTCCGACTCCGATGGTGCTGCCGCCTCTGTATCCGCTGAATCTTCAGCAGGCGGTGTCATAGCATGGCCGCAAGACGAACAAAATTTCACATCTTTTTTTACCATGTTTCCACAGCCAGGACATTTCACGCTATCATCAGCAGCCTCCTGTTCATCGGCTTTTGGCATAGCCGCACCGCATGAACTGCAAAAAACGACTCCTCTTGGAACTTCTGCGCCACATTTTTCACAGCGCTGAATTCCTTTGATATCTTGAATCTGTTTCTTGTATTCAGCAATTTGCTGTTCCAATTCAGCAACTGTTGCCACCATTTCAGCAAATTCCGGTTCGCATTCATTCCCGTAAGTACTCACAAAAAGCTTCCCAATCTGAACATACGCATTATTTATCTTGTTCTCGTTTTGAGAAATCAAAGAGTTAACGCGTACGATCTCCGACATTTCCTGTGTTTTTTGCATGGCCTTTTGCCCTGCATCTGTAACCTTTTTCCCCAAATCATCAAAAAATCCCATTTTCTCCTCCTTGCTTTTCTTTTTAGGTGATCGTTAAATTGACTGACCAGCTGAGTTCACTGGGTTCTCATGCCTATTTTCTATAAATTTCCGCTCCGCTTATATAAAAATAAAGGAAGTTTTATAATAATATTTTCGCAGACGGATAAGAAATCTTATTCCATATCATGCTTTAATGTATCCCGCAAACTTTTAACCACCGATAATATAACCCTCATTTCATATTCTGAACAACTGCTCAGTTCCTGTATAAGCATATTTTTCAATTCCACGCTTTTATCCGTTGACTCCGGATAAAACACCTGATATAGCGGCAAATCCAACTCCCGTACCAGCATGTATAATACTTCAAACTTGGGATTGCCGGCATTCTTCTCTATATCTATAATTGTTCTTTTGCAAACGCCAATTTTCTCCGCTAATGCTTCTTGGGATAAGTTTCTCCGCTTTCTCGTTTCACGAACATTACTTCCTAGCGCACTCATTGAACGGTTCATTTTAATTCACCTCCTTATAATTATACAGTTCACCTTATATACCGTCAACACACTGCATTTCACTACAATATGAGTTTTCATTCACTTTTTTGACAAATCAGCATCCTCCCGGAGGCCGTCCAATACCCGCAAAAGTGCGGCTGTTTTAATAAACTTTTTCTCCGACGAAAAAAAATTATCCCTTTGGCATCTGCCCTATCTTTTGTTTCCCGCTTCCATCGGTCTTCATCCGGTAAAACAGATGGGGGGCATCCCCTATATACACCTCCGCTACAATCTCATCCCCGCTGATTTCGTAGATTAACGACAGGTAAGGGATTCCCCTCCCCATAGTTTCCTCAGTGCTTTCTTGATAACGGTATTCAAAAACCGTCTCCTTTTTGGTGCCATCCATATTCATTCTAATAAGCCTGACTCCAACCGTCTCCTCTTCTTCCACTATCTGTTCTACCCCATCCTGCATTTCCTTGTACGACACATTCTCCACTATGTCGGCAGAATAATAGATTTTCCCTTTATAAAGTTCCGGATAATCAATTGTCGCTGCCTCTTCCCTGGCCAACACGGACAATACCTTATCCTGCCAGCGATACATGGCAAGGCAATAGAGACCCTTATCGGTATCCGGGCTGGCATTAAATGTATAGAGCACACAATCCTCATCGCAGTATTCCACATATGCATCCTCCGGAAGCTTTACCATTTCCTCTGAAAGTTCCACATCCTCTGCAAATACAATTTTTTCCACCTCCCAGCCCGCTATACGATCCGGCGCAAGCCACCAGCGTTTCCCTGCCTGCTCCAGCGTCAGCTCATCATCCAGAGAAACCTCATATATCACATCATATTCATCTTCTTCCGATTCCCAGTGCTTCTCCATATCACTAAATTCAGAACTTCTCTTTTTCCTGATTCCCACACCGCTTTCCCAGTCATTCTTACTATAAGATGTTGTGTATTCGTAATATCCATAGGTATCCTGCGATGATGTCAGCCACCAGGTGCCTTTCCGGTAAGTGTATGTATTATCTTCTGACCACCTCCATGCACTGCCCCCATACGCATGTGTTTCAAAAGATGTTCCCTCCGCAGTCAATGGCACATAAGGGTCTCCGAATACACCCCCTTCACTTCTTGTACGTATCAGATTAATGTCCTGAAAATCCAGACGATACTCACCTTCATCATCACTCGCTATGGCAAACAGGATTCGGGGGTAATCCTGAAACGCCAAATGTCCGCCCGCGTCTGTCAAAACCGCCTGCAATACACCTACATAGTCCGGGATTTTGTCTTCGTTGAAATCCAGTTCCACCTTGTCCAGAATCTCCCAGCCCTCCGGCACGAAGCCCTCTAACTTCCTGCCCGTGCCGGGCAGCTGTGGTATCTCTTTGTATGTATCATCCGCTCCTTTTTCCGTTTCCGCTTCTTCGTCTTCCACATCTTCCGCTTCCGCTTCTTCGCCTTCCGTTTCTTCAGCTTCCGCTTCTTCGGCCAACGCCTCCCCGCCCTTCGCTTCCGGTTCTTCTTCCGCCCTGCCCTGGTTTTCTTCTGAAAGCATCGAAGTATCCGTTTCCGCCCCAGCCATCACATCCTCCGCATGGCCCATATCTGATATAGCACCGTTTTCCATCGGGTTTTCCACAGAATCAGGCTTGTCTCCGCAGCCTGCCAGATGAAAGATACTTATCCCAATTAAAAATAATAAAAAGACTCGTTTTCTTTTTGCCATTTGTCCGCACCTCTCCTTATCGCCAACAGAGTTTCCCGGAATCTCTTCGTGCCCGATTATGCGGGCAAATTGCAAGGGAGATTCCGGAAGGCTGTGAAAAGCCCGCCTTAGATTATTATAGCTGAATATTACCTATATTTCCATCCAAACAAGCCTACTTTTCTATATCCATCCATGACTGCAATTTTAGCTTGATTCATGAGTCCTTTACCATATTATCAGGTGGTGAGTTCGGATGAGTTCGAAATTTTAATTCTTCATTGTTTTTATAGGTGTTTTTTTGTATAATCTAACTATGAAAGTGCTAAACGGAGGTGGTAGATATGGAAAAATTGAGAGTTTACCTAGATACTTCGGTGATCAGTCACTTGCTTCAAAAGGATGTGCCTGAAAAAATGGCTGATACCAGGCAATTATGGGAAATGTTTCGCGCGGGAAAGTATGATGTCTATCTTTCCACAGTGACTCTTGAAGAACTAAAAGGATGTTCAGAGCCAAAGCAGAGCCAACTTTTCGATTATTTAGGACTTATTGATTATACGCTCGTTCAAATTGATGATAATATTGCTGATATTGCACAGCAGATTATTGAAATGGGTATACTGACCCAAAAAAGCTATGATGATTGCCAACATATCGGAGCTGCTATTGTTAGCGAATGTGATTGCATTATATCATGGAATTTCAAGCACATTGTAAATATTAAAACGATACGAGGAGTACGAGCAATTACTAATCTTAAGGGCCATAAACCAATTGAGATTCTAAATCCATCTGTACTATTAGAAAGCGAGGAATGATTATGAACCGACCCGTTTTAAGTCCTAATTTTACTGTTGAGGATATTCATAAATTAAGAGAATATAACTACTATCAGACAAAAGATATGAGCCAACAGGAACGCATAGACTATTATAATACTCGTGGCATGGAGGTTCAAAAAGAAATACAAGCTAGAAAATTACAAAAACTATAACTTATGTAATTGAAAATAACGAGGAGCGTAGTATATGGCAAAAACTATAAGTTTAACCTAACCTGGAATGAATTTTATTTATCTATATTTTCTGTTGCAAAGACATCATGGGTATGCTATATTAAAAATGTAAAACAAACAACCGCCCACAAGGTGGGTTGACCTTTATGGGATAGAAAAACCACCCCGCTACTCGGTCAAAGTTTAGGGGTGGTTTTTCTATGTATGGCTAATCATACTCTTGTATGGTCACTTACAGAACGTAAACACGAATGTAAGCAATGCCAAAAGGAATAGACCGAAGGTCATTATATCCTTAAAATCATATTGATTCCTCATAGGCGTCACCTCCATTCTTTTAAAATGAAAGGTCAGCCCACCCTGCTACACGGCTGTCTTTGTGGAGTATTCTACCATATCACATAGCAAAAGACAATCATTATTTTGGTAAATTCTATTTAAGGGACTCCTTAAGCATTTTATTTCCCTCATGGCTGGGCATAGCACCTACACCACGGAAGCATGTTTCCACTTCCCTCCTACATACCGTATGGTAAAGCAGATTCCCCTAAACAGCCAGTCCACCCCCATAGCCACCCAGATACCAAATACGCCCATATCCAGATACACCCCGAATACCACGCTGCATCCAATCCGGAATACCCACATGGAAACAGCCGAAAGAATCAATGTAAACTTTACGTCCGCAGCCGCCCTGAGGGTATTGGGGAGAAAAAAGGATGGCGGCCAGATGGTCACCACACACCCGCAGTAAAAAATGAGGATACGGTAAGTATAGCCCCCCGCCTCCTCCGACAGCCCATAAGCCCGGATGATAGCGGGCAAAAGCAGCACCACTATGGCGTTGGATATCAGCAGGCACAGGTAAACCGCCTTCATCAGCTTTTTCGTATAATAGGAAACCAGTTCGAAATCCCCCGCCCCCACGCACTGCGCCGCCACCGGAAGCATGGCAAACCCCATGGCCAGGCCTGGCAGGATGGCAAACGAAGCGATGTTATTGGCTACCGCATTGGCCGCAATGGATGCCGTTCCAAAGCCGGAAACTACACCCAGCACCAGGATTTTCCCCAGCTGGAACATGCTGTTTTCCAACCCTCCCGGCACTCCCCAGAAAAGCGATGTTCCCGCATTATATAGAGCAATCATGGGGATAGACGCAAATACAATAAGCATATACACCTTACAGTTGTACATAACATCCTGCTATATGTTCCCAAAAACCGTCCTTATCATCAGGTTTCTTCCCAGATACGCCAGGATGGTCACTCCCAGGAACGCCTTTAAGGTAAAACTCAACAACTCGTTAGCAGCCTTACATGCCATCTCTTCGTTATTCTTTCCAAGATACTGGTCTACAGTCAACGGAAGAATCAGATTTATCAGATCTTTATTTGAGAATAGATACTTCTTCGTATCCATTTCGGACTCCTCATATCATGCTGGATGCATATTGGTTGACCCCCTCTGTTTACGGAATTGATGGTTTGTTCTTATTGCATCATAGGATGAATTGCATGAAATACTGAGAAAACTATAGACAAGTTGGTGATGATGTTTTAAAGGCTACATGGCGAAACGCACTATTCGCCGTGTAGCTTTTAAAAATAGATTCCTCTTGACAGGAAAATGGTGGGAAATTCTGCTGTATAATGAATAAACTAAGTCAATAAGATAACTCCACCATATTATGACCTTTGATTTCGGGAATCACAAATTCAATACAGTTATCCTCCCCTAAAGTAAATTCTAATTGAATATTTTCAGGTACCATTTTCACGGATTTCACTGTTTTCGAAACATTAATTCTCACTTTAACATTATATAACGGAATAATATCTTCAATGGTAAGTATTTCCTCTGCTATTTTGTTTGGAATATAATGCAGCATGTGAAGAATATATCTGCTTTTCCTGGTCTGTTCATTGAGTGTTACAATCATTGTACTCGGTCCGTTATGCTGTACCAGGGGTTTTTCTATCATCACCTCCAAAACATCTTTTACAAACTCTTTGCACCACTTTGGATGTTTTTCCTGATAAATCGAAAAAACTGGATGCGCAAAATAATAATTTCCTTTATATTCCGTAATCCCCGGATATCCATATTTATGAGAAGATGGAGTATGCAAATGTGAGCAAAAGTGCTCCCATGTCCTGTTAAAATACGGTATATAAGTTTTCACTACTTCCTTTGCCCCAATCAAGTCTATCTGCATCCCCTGTTCATACATAACATGTTCTGCCTTCGGCAAATTTTTTCCAAAGTAGTCCGTTGGCATCAAAAAATCAGGGCTATAAGGCGCTTTTCCAACCCAATTTATCCCTAAGGATTTTACGGCAAATGCCGTTTCATCCAAATTCAACCCGGATTTTGCAGTAGCTATTATTTTTCCTCCATTCTGAATATAATTTTCCAGTTTTTTTGCTAAGTCCTCACTACATAAGATTGCATCTGGAAGAATCAGTACCGTATATATCGAAAAATCTTCACTTTCATCTATAATATTAAACTGATATCCTAATTCATCAAGCATTGCACATGCCCCATTAATCTCCTTAGGAATCTTCTTCAGTGACGAATCCGAATCTTTTTTATAATACTCACTCGTTATCAGGCCTATTTCTACTACCCCCTTGGCATTTGAGCACCAGGGTTCCTTTTTTTCTATCTGTTCATATACACTCCCGACCAAATCATAAGTTTCTTTGGAAATTTTCCCGTCCGGATGGAGTTGATCTCCAATCAGGCATTTGGAATTATAAGCTAGCATCCGGAAGCATTCATACTCTAGCGCCTCTTTATTTTTTAGTGAATGAAAGTCCCCCCATGAGGTATGGAACTTTCCTGTATGCGCTAAATAATCCAAATTTCCGTTTCGGATATATCTGACTGTATTAGTAAAATGTGAATAACCCCATTTCCCGCTGGGCAGAGACTCTAATTCCCAATGTGTATAAGCCTCTTTGTCACGCATAGTCGACGGCCCAATATGGCTTCCATTATAAAAAATGCTCACATCTTCCTTAAGATTATGTATGAAAGTCGTCATCTCTATTTTAAAACCGCGCAGCATTTCCTGCGCATAACGAATCCTTTCTACATATATTTCAGGATTATACCCCTTATCCAACATTCCCTTTTTACAAAACTTACATGAACAGTCTACTGCTTTTACAATATCCAGAAAAATTCCATCTACATTATCTTTCCCTATACTGTCAAATACATCCGCAATCTGCTCTTTCAAATATTCCCTATAAGGTGTATTTACGCACAATGTCCTGTAAAATCCAGGCTCATAGACCTTTGGAGTCATATTGTCAAAACATCGATAAACAAAACCGCCTTCAGGATTTACACATGCCCACTCAGGGTGGTTCATGCTCATATGATAATCCCACTGCACAGTAGTGTATATGGGAACACGTATTCCTCGTTTATGGCACGCTTTAATTTGCCTCTCCAAAATATCCTTTTTCCCTTTTAGTCCAGGATGAATTAATTGCTGAAATTTTCTTGAATTATAATACAGCATTCCATGATGGCATCTGGAAAAACATGTAACGGAATTGACATGTGCCCTTTCTAGTGTCTCTGCAAATTCATTTTCATCGAACTCTTCACAAATATCGTTAATCTTTTCACTTGTATGAAAATCCATATGAATCTGCCTAAATCTCAATTCTTCCATCTTTTATATCCTTTCTACTTTTTATCCTTTTATTGCCCCCTGCATCATCCCATCCTGCACTTTTTCATGAAATGCCAAATAAAAAATGATAATTGGAACAACTGCAATAATAATGCATGCGAAAATAGGTCCTAACTGAAGTTCCTCGCCGGAAAATGTCAGCATAGCACGTGACACCGTAAATTTTTCTACTTTCGTGAGCAATGTCATTGAAAACATCAACTCTCCGTAACAATACACAAAACTCAATACTGCCACTGTTGACATAATTGGTTTTGATACAGGCATCAATATCTTGAACAATAAAACTACATCATTTGCTCCGTCTATAATAGCAGCTTCATCCAAGTCACGACTTATTCCCTGAAGATATCCGGTAAACAAAAAAATTGACTGCGCCAATTGAAATGCAGTATATACCAACAGCAAAAAGTAATACTGGTTTTTTGAATGCAATGCTGTCGCCAGGTTATTAATTGGAATAACTGTACAATGTATTGGTACCATAACGCCAAACAGAAACAAGATGCTGATTACCGATAAAACTCTGAAATTTTTCCTTGAAAGCACATAAGCCGCCATCATACCAATGACTTCAACCAGAAGCGTTGTCATTATAGCCAGAAAAATAGAATTAAATACAGCCCTTAAAATATTTGCACGTTCTACTGCCGCAGCATAATTTTCCCAATGCCATATATCGGGTAAAGCAAACATGCTTAAATTAATTCCTTCATTATTCTTAAAAGAACATAGAAATGTAATCACTAACGGGAATATCGTAACGATAAGCCATATAAATGCAAAACCATACGCAATTATATCAAAACCCTTCTTTCTCATCTTTATAACCATGCTCCTTTCAAAGCCCAGAGACTTTAGTATGCAACATAAATTTGCACAGCATAAACCTCCTGATTGAAAATATTTACTTTCCAATCTTCATGTTTTTATTTTTTATCTCATCTTTATCCCTGAATAAATAATTCATATAAATACTAAGCCCCAGTCCTATGATTAAAAGTACAACCCCAATTGCGCTGCTTCTTCCAAAATGCTTATAAGAAAATGCTTCATTATAAATTAAAGTTGCCGGCATCTCCGATGTACGGTTCTGTCCCCCCTTCGTCATTGCCCACATAAGGTCAAATGTTTTCAGACAGCCTGTAACACATAATATAGAAAATACCTTAAATGAATTTTTCATCAAAGGAAGTGTAACATACCTTAGCCTTTTCCAATTTGTACATCCATCAATCTCCGCCGCCTCATATAAGTCAGAAGGAATAGCAACCAATCCAGCTGCAAAAATGAGCATGTTATAACCGGCATACATCCATTCATTAACCAATACCACACTCCATACATTTACAGTCGGGGTAGCAAGCCAATCTTTTGCCAGACTTCCCAGCCCTATGGACTTTAAAACCATATTTATAGCACCATATTTAGGATTCAGCATATATACCCAAATCAATGCGACAGCTGTTGCGGAAAGCATAATAGGCATAAAAAAGGCCGTTTTAAATAGTTTTCTGCCTCTCATTTTTGAAGTAATAATCAATGCCAGAATAAATGCAAGGGGCATTAATATACAAAATCCACCTACTAAAAAGTATACACAATGAAGAAGCGCCTCCCAAAAATTCCTATTTGATAAAACATCTTTAAAATTTTTTAAGGCAACGAATTCCTTTGGCATGCCATATACGCCATTCCAGCTTCTAACCGACAGATTAACTGTATTGACTACCGGATAGATAATCAGCCCTAACAACAATATCATTGCTGGCGCCAAAAATAGAATTGAGACTAATATATCCCGTTTTCTTTTCATACCTTAACGCTCCATTTCTTTTTATAACAAGAGCCGTACACGTTTTATAATGTTCCCAAAGCAATCCGATGTTATACTGATAGAAACATCACTCCGTGACGGCTCTTTTTCCATACTTCCCGATATTTATTATTCGTTAGCACTAATCTGTTCCATAATTTCGCTTGCACATGTTTCCGGTGTGTTACCAAGGGCAATTCCCTGCAATGCATTCCGAACCGTATCAAGCAGATATGTTCTGTCATCATAAGACTGTGCATCCGATTTCAGCGCTTCCATTCCGTCATAAATTTCAAGGACTTTCTTCATCAGCGGATCATCTGTATTAAGGTCAAACTGACGCCCGAACATATTCGGCAATACTTCTGTATAATCTGCAAGGTTTTCATCTGATGTCATCCATTTCAGCCAGTAAACAGAAGCATCTATTTCCTCTTTCTCTTTTTGCATAGTAGATATATGCCAAACATTGTTTACACCACCTTGCGTTTCTGTTTTATACTGCTCATTTCCATAAGGCATTGCTGTAACCCCAACATTAAAATCCACATCCGAAACCGCCAAAGTTCCCATTACATCTGAATTCAATCCCCAAATCATCGCGCTCGTTCCAGATGTAAACATAGATTTTTCCGTTGCATAATCTGTTGAAAGAATGTCTTCACCAAAATATCCTTTTTCATTCATCTCTGCTATCTTAGCGTAAACATCCATCATTTCTTCTCCATCATACTGCATACTTCCATCGGCAAGCCTGTTTGCAGCATCCACTCCATATGTGCTATAAAGTATACAGTTAGACAAGTGTCCAAACCTAAAATTTGATTTTTCTCCCACTTGGAATGGTGTCACGCCTGCTGCCTTCAATTTTTCGCAAACGTCCATAAGATCATCCCATGTCTCTGGAGGAGTAAGATTATTCTCTTCAAAAATATCCTGATTGTAAAAAAGGCAAATAATATATTGCTGATACGGAAGCCCCCAAATCCCTTCATATTCTTCGTACTGTACACTTTGAAGAGCCGTGCTGTAAAAACTGTCATAGTAATCCGGATCCGCCTCTAAATATGGCGTCAAGTCCAGCACTCCGTTTGCAGCAATATAATCTTTTACTCTTGAACCTCCATATTCTGTAAATATGTTCGGTGTATCCCCGCTAGAGTATGCAGTCCTTAATTTGTTGAGGTAATCTTCTTCTGTTGTAATGTTTTCTAATTCTACTGTTATCCCAATCCCAAGAGAATTGAATTCTTCTATCTTTTTCGCAAAATATTCTTGCGACGCTTCATTTGTAATTCTCGTCATTACATGAATATTTACATCATGAAATTCCATATTCTCTACATCATAAGCATTATCTGCCATTGGTTCTTCCGCTGCATTTGTGTCCTCTGTCGCTTCTGTGGTTTCTACCCCTTCCGCATTTTCTGATGGATTTGCGTTTTCTGACATTTCCGTATTTCCATCATCTATTTTGTCTCCACATCCTGATATGACAACTGCCAGACAAAGCATCATTGCTAAAATACCACTACAAATTTTCCGTTTCTTTTTCATAAACATATCCTTTCCTTTCTTTTTACCCCGCCCGCGACCCAATTAAAAATTCTACCGATCTGAGCAGTTAGTTTTTAATCCCATCCATACGCCTTACTTTACATAAATAATTTTTATTTTTTCACCCCCTCATCTATACATCTGTTCGCTGTAGTTTCCTTCCACAGCCATCATTGCACATTTCCCCTTTTTCCCATGCCAGTTTTCCATTTATAAAGCATTTCAAAAGCCCACTGGCAATCTGCATTGGCCTTTCATAAGTTGCATTATCCCTAAAATCATGAGGATCAAAAATATTTATATCTGCAAAATAGCCTTCCTTTATCAGGCCACGCCGTGCAAGATTCATTCTCTTTGCCGGTAGGCTTGTCATTTTTTTGATAGCTTCTTGTAATGTATATATATGACGCTCTCGTACATATTCCCGAATAATTTTAGGGAAAGCACCGTACATTCTTGGATGCGGTGTATCTGTTACCGCATAAATAGAATCTGAAATTACGCAAGCATAAGGGAGCTTTGCAACAACGTCTATATCATCCTGACACATGCTTTTGTTTATAATAGCCACTTTTCCATTTTCATCATGTATCAGCCATGCGGCAAATGCAGCCGGGGTTAAAAAACCAGTCTCTTTAGCTGCCTCCAAAACACTTTTCCCTATAAACTTCCTATTCCCTTTCTTATTTACCCCTGAAATCAATATCCTGTTCCACCCTAACGTAATAGCGTAGTTGTCCCAGTCACTATAAGTCTTTTGCAGCGCCCTACAAAACTCTTCTACACCTTTTCCCGTTCCCAGCCTTTCTATAGCATATTTCATGTCTCCATTGACAAAATCAGGCGGAATCATTGTTGTAAGAGATGTAGAACCACCTTCATACGGATAAAAATCGCAGGAAATATCAATGCCTTTCACTCTTGCTTTTTCAATCAACGAAATAGCATGATGTATTTCCCTTCCCCAATTTTTCATTCCACACGATTTAAAATGGCTGATTTCAACAGGGCATTCTATTTTTTCCCCTATTTCAATTACCTCTTTTATGCTTTCCACCATCCTATCGCCCTCACCCCGTATATGGACACAAAATGGAACTTTATATTTTTTCATTGGCGATAGCATTCTTATATAATCTTCTATAGAGTTATAACATTCCGGCAGATACATAATACCCGCCGAAACGCCAACAGCACCGTTTGCTAACGCATTATCAATATAACCTGATGCTCTCTGCATTTCTTCTTCCGTAAACGGAGCATTGGAAAATCCCTTTACAGCAATTTTTATAGTACCGCAACCAATCATAGATGCTAAATTTACAGGAAGCCTGATTTCATCCAGCTTCTTACTATACTCTTCATATGTTAAAATTCCTCGGTAAGGAGCTCCTACTACAGGTTCTGCAAATACAAACATTTCTTCCGCAAGCTCGTCCTTTTCAGGAACTGGAACCATAGAAAATCCACAATTTCCTGTCACGGCTGTTGTAATCCCCTGTGCAATCATCGCCTTACCGAATTCCGTTCCATAAAACGGTAAAACATCGCAATGTCTATGTATATCCACAAATCCAGGTGTAACTGCCCTATTTTTGGCATCAATAATAACAGCTTCATTTTTGATGCCATTCCCCCAGGTTTCACTTTCTTCCTCTTTGCGAAATATTTTTTTGATTGTTTCGTCTTCTATCAAAATATCCCCTTCAAAAGGCTCTTCCCCTGAACCATCATAAATCAAGCCATTAGTGAGCAAGATTTTCGGCATACTGTTATTCCTCCTTGACCTCGTTCAAATAGTTATAAACCGTGAAGCGAGAAATATCTAAAAACTCTGCAACTCTCTCTGCAGATTTTTTTATCAGAAAAACACCTTTTTCATCCAAATATCTGACAACCGCCACCTTATCCTCCTTTTCTAAAGCATCCAATGTATGACCTGTACTTTCAACAGCCTGTTGCATAAGTATCTCCAATAATTCATCAATACTATTCGTAAAAATTTCACCTTTTGCCCCCTGCTCTTCTGATTTGGTCAACTTCGACAGCGCCTTTTGTGCAGTCACAAAATCTGTAATATCATAATTAATGCAAAGGCTGCCAACTACTTTTCCCTCTTCATCTAAAAAGTATTTACTTGTAGAACGCAAAATATGTCCATCCTTTGTACTATTTATGTAGCAATATTCATCTTTGGGCTGTGATGTTCCACGTAAAATAGCTAATCCGGCATCCGTTCCACCGTCTCCTATTTTTCTCCCTGTCACGTGTCCATTCCATATTGCCACAATCGTGCTGTCATAAGACTTTGTCAAATCATGTAAGACCACTTCGCAATCTTCCCCAAACTGCCTTGCAATACATTCCCCGATTTCGCTTAACATCTTAAAATTATCGCTTACAAAACTCATCCGATAGTCCTCCATTTTATTTTGCAAAATAAAAACGCTTTTCAATTTCAACAAATCGTTTAATATGATTCTACTTTCTTTTCAACATTTTGTCAATATTTTATTTCATTTATTTTCAATATCCACATTTTTTCTAAAAATCCATTTTATTTTTTGTACAAAACCACTTTTTTAAATATTTCTATTTATTAATAAATTGACTTGTTAAACATTTTGTGTAATAATATCAAATATATACTCAACAATTAATCAACTCTTTGAGTTGAGGGAAGGAAATATGTTTTATGGCACATACTTATTCATTTCAAAAAAGCGGCAGCCTTCATTCTCCCGCATTAATCTATTACCGCGATATTATTGCCAGCAATATACAAAAAGCAATCAACGCTGCACAGGGTGCAGAACATTTATGGCCTCATATCAAAAGCCATAAAATGGCAGATGTCATTCGCATGTCCATGACTTTCGGCATTACACATTTTAAATGTGCCACTATTTCAGAAGCAGAAACGGCAGCCTCCTGCCATACGCCACACATTATGTTGGCTTATCCGTTAGTAGGCCCGAACATTTCACGTTTTATCCAATTAGCGGAAGCTTTTCCCCAAACACACTTTTATGCAATCGGTGATAATTTGGAAATGTTGTCATATCTTGGCAAAGAGGCATCCACATCTGCATCTTTAAAAAATATAGATGTATTTATAGATATCAACACAGGCATGAACCGTACCGGAGTACCTCTTTCGAGCGTAAACGATTTTTATAATTCCTGCTCATCAATAAATGGAATTTCTATTGTGGGAATCCATTGTTATGATGGTAACCGTACGGAATCTGACTGCGTTGAAAGAAAAAAGGAAGTCACAGCCTTTAATTCCGAATTAAGAAACTTGATACAAAACATGCGGGAAAAAAATTCTAACAGCTTTATTCTTGTGATAGGAGGGTCACCTTCTTTCCATTGCCATACCTCTTTCTGGCTTACGGAAAATGTTACCCCAAGCAACACCCTATTGTATTTTTCCCCAGGCACCATATTTATTTATGATTATGGATATCAAAAGAAGTACCCGGATTTGCCCTACATTCCTGCCGCTTCTATATTAACCCGAGTCATTAGTCATCCTTCTGATGGAATTTTTACCCTCGACTGCGGATACAAAAGCATTGCTGCCGACCCTACAGGCAGTCGAGGGATGCTTCTTGGCGTAAGTCATTATGAAGAAATGTTTCAAAGCGAAGAGCACTGGACATTCCGGATGAAATCGGGGTTTGAACGGGAGCGCCCTCCCATTGGAAAGGAACTGTTTATCATCCCAACTCATATTTGCCCTACCAGCGCTCTTTATCCTGAAGCTATAGTCATAGAAAAAGGAGAGATTATCCCGTCATGGCCCGTATCTGCGCGTAATCGAAAAATAACTTACTGATATCAATAACGCACCCAAAAGAATAGCCATATTTCAGTTCTCACGTTATTTGTGTAGTTTTGCATATATGGCTTAAATATAAAAGAAAAGGAGAAAAAAATGAATATTTATGACGCACTAAAAGAAAAAGGAATTGTACTGCCCGCACCTCCTCCAAAAGGCGGTGTCTATACCCCTGTTCAAGAATTTGGAACTCATTTCTTGTACTGTTCCGGTTGTGGGCCGGATCTTGGCAATGGCAATAACTTCATTGGCAAGGTAGGGCAGGATCTAACTTTAGAAAACGGCCAAAAAGCAGCATACAACTGTATGCTGAATCTCTTGGCAAATCTGGAAGCAAAAACTGGAGATTTAAATAAAATAAAACGATTTATTAAAATGCTCGCTTTTGTAAACAGCGCAGATAGTTTTTCACAACAGCCACAAGTAATAAACCATGCATCCAACCTTCTGATCGACATTTTTGGAGAAAAAGCCGGCTGCCCAGCCAGAACTGCCATAGGAGTTAATACCCTCCCTGGCGGAATTGCATGTGAAATTGAAGTTCTTGTTGAATTAAAATAAAAATGCAGATATTAGAACTGCCCTACTTGGCTGCGCCTCAAGGCGCTGCTCTTCTTCTTTCATGCTGTGGGAAGTCTGGCATACATTCTTCCCACAGTTCTAATCAAACCACATTTTTATTGATTAATCACCTCTTCCGTTCCCTCACACCATTCATATGGTTCTTCAAACAACGATTCTTATGCCCTGCAACACCAAAACATCCAGGGGATTATGCAGGCATAAAGAACTGTTCCGATTTGCCACAACGAGCAGAAAAAGCATGTCCACACCAAGAAAGAGATACTGGACGATAGTGGGAATGTCCGCAAGGGATGTAAGCTAATCAAAAAAGGGGCAGTCTATGAGCGAACCTTATTTACTGCCAAAAACAAACTGTTCAGACAGGGGCATTATCTGGACGAGGCAAAACACTTCTATACAGATCTTATCAATCTTCTAATAGAAGATGATAAAGGTACACTTCATATATTCTGCAGAAACGGATTATATCTTGCCACCAACAAAATCGGCAAGAATAACCCCAAAACGGAACAGATAAAGGGGCGAAATAAACCGCCCCTTGTCTGCAATTTCTTTCGGCTATAAAATAGCCTTTAATTTTTCTGTTTCTTCTTCGATTACTTTCTTATCAATCCTATGGAACAATATTTCAACCTCTGGGGGCAAATAGCCACTTTCAACATGTTGCATTTTCCACTTATTGCTTAAGTTCAATCATTTCAATACTTTTTCCGAAGGAAACGGTAAAAAAGGAGAAAGCAAAACTGCTAAGTTTGCTATAATCTGCACACAT
>Ga0137297_10769_pt1 | contig 21849 bp, 21 predicted proteins | sample RamsorincwithD2O_FD_97191 | JGI IMG/M metagenome (GOLD analysis project Ga0137297, IMG submission 97191) | Mouse cecal microbial communities from Vienna, Austria - Mucin amended with D2O | ecosystem: Host-associated > Mammals > Digestive system > Large intestine > Cecum | place: Austria: Vienna... | reverse complement strand
CTTTATGCTTGGGCTTTTGGGCAGCCTGGTCTTCTGGATGTGGATGTCCCGGTTCATCTGGGCGGTGGAGGTGGAAGGCAACTACTATGTGACGACGGATGTCTTTCAGGATTTTTTGGGAGAGAGCGGCGTCTTTGCGGGGATGAAAAAGAAGGATGTGGAGATTGAAGCCCTGGAGAAAGCGATCAGGGCGCAGTTTGATATTGTCACATGGACCTCGGCGCGGATCGACGGCACAAGGCTGTTAATCCAGATCAAGGAAAATGATCTGATTATAGAGCAGGAGCCCGAGCCCGGGACGGGAGAAGGGGAGGGGATGGATCTGGTCGCCGGAAAGGAGGGAGAGATTATCAGCATTGTAACCCGAAGCGGTGTCCCAAAGGTTACGGCAGGGGCTGCCGTCGTCAAGGGGGATGTTCTGGTGGAGGGCAGCATTCCGATTTTTAACGAGGACGGAACCGTAAGGCGCTATGATTACTGTAAGGCGGATGCGGATATTATGCTCCGCTGCGTTTATGACATGAAAGAGGAGCTGCAGGAGAAATATGAGCAGAAGCTCTATACGGGAGATGAAAAAAAGCTGCCCTTTCTCATGATCGGGACAAAGAAGCTGGAGCTTCCTGTCTTTGGGAAGCCATATGAAAAACAGGATGTGGTGGAAGAAAAAACACAGCTTAAGCTGTTTGGAAATTTCTATCTGCCGGTATATCTGGGGCATGATCTGGTGAGAGAATATGTATCGGAGGAGAGGGTATACACAAAAGATGAGGTAAAAGAGCTTTTTGAAGATAAAATCCAAAAATTTATAGAAAGTTTACAGGAAAAAGGGGTTCAAATTATAGAAAAAAATGTTACAATAGATAAGAATGCCGGAGTATGGAAGATGAAAGTAGATTTCCTTGCATTGGAAAAAACCGGCATCACGAGAAAGACTCAGACCGCACCCTTAGATGAGAGTGCGGAGGAAGAAAATCAGGAATAAAACGCAAGAGGTATATGGATGGAAGAAATTTCTGAGGTGTTGGATGTAGCGGCCAGTGATCAGTCCAATGTTTTCGGTCAGTTTGACTCCCACATCAAAAAGCTGGAGAAGGAGCTTTTCGTGTCGATTGTTGACAGAAACGGAAAAGTCAGGATCAGCGGGAAGCCTGCAGGCGTCAAGAGGGCCAGGGCGGTCATCCATGAATTGACAGAATTATCGAGGAGAGGAAATATAATCCAGGAACAGGATGTGGATTATGCAATTACTATGAGTATAGAAGAAAATGAAGACGTTTTGCTTGAAATAGATAAGGACTGCATCTGCCATACCGTCTCAGGCAAGCCGGTGAAACCCAAGACTCTGGGGCAGAAGGAGTATGTGGATGCCATCCGCAACAATATGATTGTGTTCGGACTGGGCCCGGCGGGCACCGGTAAGACTTATCTTGCCATGGCCATGGCCATCACCGCCTTTAAAAGCCAGGAGGTGGAGAGGATTATATTGACCCGTCCGGCCATCGAGGCGGGGGAGAAGCTGGGATTCCTTCCGGGAGATTTGCAGAGCAAGGTTGATCCTTATCTGCGCCCCTTATATGATGCCCTTTACCAGATCATGGGGGCGGAGGCCTTCCAGAAGAATATGGAGAAGGGGGCGATCGAGGTGGCCCCCCTGGCGTATATGAGAGGCCGGACCCTTGACAATGCCTATATTATCCTGGATGAGGCTCAGAATACCACATCTGCCCAGATGAAAATGTTTCTGACGAGAATTGGCTTCGGCTCCAAAGTGATCGTCACGGGGGATGCCTCACAGAAGGATTTGGCGCCCGGGACAGAGTCAGGGCTTGATGTGGCGGCAAAGGTGCTGTCCAATATAGAGGGCATTGCCTTTTGCAGGCTGACAAGCCGGGATGTGGTCAGACATCCGCTGGTACAGAAGATCGTTAAGGCTTATGAGAATTATGAGGCCAGGGAAAGCGGCTCAAAGCAGCGAATTCCTCATGCTGCCTCCCGTTCTTATCCTCAGCGAAAAAACAGGAATGCGGATTATGGAAAAAAACATTGATAAAAAAGAGATAAGGGATATGGAAAGTATTTCCTTCAATATCAGACCGGACAGGTGGCTGGTATCCTTCCAGGAAGTGCTGATGTTCCTTTTGACAATCATATACAGCGCGCTTGCGGCTTACCTGTATGAAAAGACAGTATTTGAAATTGCGGGAACTGCAATCCTTGCAGGGGCAGGATTTGGCTGTGTTCTGTTTTCCATAGAACAGAGTCTGGAAAACGAAAGCTTTCTGTATGACAATGAGAAGCATTTGTGGAGATTTGTGATTATTTATCTGCTTTCCTTTGGGGGAAGCGTTCTGTTTCCCATGCTGCCGGTAGGAGGGTGGCCATATCTGGTAATCTTTGTGGGACTGATGTTTTTCAGCAACAGGGTGATAGGCCTTTCGGCAGGCTGTGTGCTTCTCATGATCACGGTTTTGATAGAGGGGGAAGGCATTGTTCCCTTCCTCATTTATTTTATCAGCGGCCTTGCAGGGATCCTGGTATTCTCCTACATATATGAAACCTACAGGATATGGCTTCCACTGCTGATTTCGCTGATGATGCAGGCAGTATGCCTTGTGGCGTGGGAGCTTTTGTTTTCTGAGGCGCCCTTGTCCGTCGAGCTTTTGCCTGCGCCTGCGCTGAATCTTTTTGTCTGCCTTATTTTGCTGCTCTTGCTGCTGAAATACTTCAGCTTTTCCTTAGTCTACCGAAACCGCGACCGGTTCATGGAAATTAATGATCCGGAACATCCCCTTTTGGTGGAACTGAAGGCTTTCTCCAAGGAGGAATACTACCATGCCATCCATACCGCCTATCTCTGTGACAGGATCGGAAAACGGTTAGGACTTCGGGAGGGACTGATCAAAGCCTGCGGATATTATCACAGAATAGGAGTCCTGAAGGGGGAGAACAGTTGGGAAAATATCCAGAAGATTTTGGAGGAGCATGATTTCCCACAGGAAATGAAAAGTGTGTTGAAAGAATATGCAGATGAGTGGGAAAGGGCGATTTCCAAGGAAACTGTGATTCTTATGTTTTGCGATTCCCTGATTTCCTCCATCAGTTATCTTTTTTCGAAGGACGCGGCCGCGCAGTTAGAGTATTCACCTATTATCAATATGGTGCTGAAGGAAAAAATCGAGAGCGGCAGGATCAACCACAGCGATATTTCTTTTGGAGAAATCCAGGAGATCAGAAGAATCTTGATGGAGGAGCAGCTTTACTATGAGTTCTTACGTTGAAAATGAGACAGGAACAGATTTTGGCCTTGCCATAGAGGAGATTATGGACAGGGTGATGGAAGCGGTTTTGGAGGAGGAGGGCTGCCCCTATGAAGCCCAGGTGAACCTCCTTATCACAGATGATGAGGGGATCCGGGAATTCAACAGGCGCCTTCGGGAAGTAGACTTGCCCACGGACGTTCTTTCTTTCCCCATGATTCTGTTTGAAAAAGAGGCGGATTTCTCTGTTGTGGAGGAGGATGAGGCAGATTTTTTTGATCCTGACAGCGGAGAGCTTATGCTGGGGGATATTATTATCTCTGCGGACAAAGTCATGGAGCAGGCAAAAAAATATGGACATTCCCCCAAAAGAGAGCTGGCTTTTCTCATTGCGCACAGCATGTTCCATCTTTGCGGTTATGATCACATGACAGAGAAAGAGGCACAGATCATGGAACAAAAGCAGGAGAAACTGCTTACCAGGCTCGGTATTACCAGAGAGAATTAATCAATCCGGATCAGATAGGAGTACCTATGAAAAAACCAGTAAAGAGAAGGACAACTTTCCGAGGCTCCTCTTTTGGAAAGGACTATTTTACAATGATTGCACAGATTACCCTGATGGCGGTTTTCATTTTCCGGATTCCCCTGGGATATATCATCGGGGATAAGGGGATGGCGTATTTCGGTCTGGCAAATGAAATTTTTGCGGTTGTGGCGGGAACCGTTGCTTACGGGTTGTCGGAAGCGGTTGCCATGCAGGTGAGATACCGCATGAAAAGAGGACAGGTGAAAAGCGCCGGAAGGATTTTAAAAGGAGCGGTGCTTTTAGGAGGCGGGATCGGCCTTTTGCTGAGTTTTCTTTTGATTTTCACAGGACAGGCCCTGGCGCAGAAAGCCATGCGCCTTGCCCCTGCCGGGATGGCGGTAGCGTGGATGGCCCCGGCGGTATTTTTCAGTATCCTTACCGGAGTTTTCAGAGGATATTTTCAGGGAAACGGGTCAAAAAGGCCGACCATGCATTCCCAAATCCTCTATGTCCTTTTCCTTTACCTTGGAGGACTGGCAGGAGGGATGGCTCTGTACGGCTACGGGAAAAAGGTGGCGGCTCTTCTTCAAAATGAAGATTTTGCCGGAGCCTACGGGGCAATGGGGGCGTCCATTGGATTGGTTGTGGCTTCTGTGTTCAGTTTCTTTCATCTGTTTGTCCTGTATCTGATCTATAAAAACAATCTGAAAAAGCAGGCACTCAGAGAGCAGTCCCGCAATCAGGATACGATATTGGGGGCCTTAAAGATCGTATCAGGGACGGGAATACTGTATGCCCTGTATTGGTTTTCCTTTCATGTCCTGCCTCTGCTGGATCAATATTTTTTCTTCCTGAAGGGGAGCAGGACGCCTCTGCAGGAGGGCGTGAGTTTTGGCGAATATATGGGGGAGCTTACGGCTTTGTGGGGAGCGTATTACGGGAAATGTGAGGTGGCAATCCGGATTGTGGGAGGATTTGCCGCTATGGTCTGCCTTTTGCCCATCAGACGGATCATCACGACCCTGGAGCGGGAAGAAAACCGCGTGGCAAGAGAAAAGCTGGGGATATGGATTCATCAAAGCGCCGCCATCGCGATTCCGGCCGCTGTTTTTCTTGGCGTGCTGGCAGAAGATTTGACGGCCGTATTATTTAAGGGCAGCAATGAGCAGGTGGTTCCCTGGCTGCGGGCAGGCTCTCTTGTGGTAGTTTTTTCTGTATTTGCCATGATTTTTACGGAAGTACTTATGCGGAACCGGAAGTTGATTTATATGCTCGGCACAGGGCTTGCGGCGCTGATTCTTCACCTGGCAGCCATAGTGCTGCTGGTCAATACGGCGGGACTTGGCATTATGGGCGTAATTATTGCGGAAATCGTCTTTTATGGGGCAGTGACTGTGGCAGGCTTTTTTCTGGTTAGTCATTTTTTTCAGTATGAGCAGGAATGGATCAAGTGTTTTGCGCTTACCATCGTGGTTTCCGCCGTTTCCGGTCTTCTGGCAATGTTGATTAACAGACTGCTCCATACATTTTTGGGAGCGTTTCTTTCTCTGGTGATTTCCCTGGCAGTGGCAATCATAGTGTATATGCTTCTTTTGGTGGTAACCAGGGCATTTCGAAGGGAAGAGCTGGATGAGATGGCAGGAGGAAGGCTTTTAATCCTGCTGTCGGAGCTTCTTCATTATACATAATAAAAGTATAATTTCATATTTTTTGCCGATACTGTTTCTAAGGCGATGAATGGATTGGCCTTATAAAGGGTAAAGGTGCATACTATGAAATTTGTAAAACGTCTCAGCATATTTTTTATTTATCCGCTTACTATGTTCGCGATGGGGTTTGCTTCTAACATGGCTATTATGGAATTTTTTTATCCGGGAGAACAGGAAGAAGCCGTGAAGGAGAATTATTTGGAAGGACAAAACAACGAATGCCAGGCTTCGCCGGACATTCTTATGTTCCAAGAGAACGCTTCCGCTATGGAAGCGCCGCAGGCAGAGGAAGAACCGGGTTTTCTTCGGTCGGATGAGGCAGATCCAATTGAGGTCGCAATGAGCGAGGAGCCGGTGGTGACGGCAAATACCCATTATGTACTTCAGCATTATGATACGGCAAGCGGCCTGAGCAGTGAGGATGAGGGGGCGGTCATGCCCGATAAATTCATTGGTTTAAGCAGGGATAAGCTGGTAGATGAGATTGAAGAATATAACCGCAACCCGTCTCTGACGGATTTGGAGCAGGGGTTTACCTATATGGAGCTTGTGTCTTTTTCCCCTGCAAGGGTGGTAGTGAAGAAAAGCTATGAACTGGAGGAGGAAGAAAAGGGTTTTTTTCTTTTGAATGAAAATCACTATGTGGTAGTCTATGATCACAGCCTGTCCCGGGTCTATATGGATACAGAGATTTTGGTGGAGAATCTGCCGGAGAGTCTGCAGGAAGAAATACTAAATATGAAATTCGTGGAGAACGAAAAAGAGTTGTATCAGTTTCTTGAAACGTACACCAGTTAATTACAAACCAAGACGGAATGCCGGGCTTTTTGGGGCATTCTTATGTTAAAACAGAAGGAGAAAAAGGGCGGATGGATAAGAAAGCGAGGATAGGGATCCTAGGGGCAGGAGCCTCCGGGATGGCGGCGGCAATCGCGGCGGCAGGATGCGGGGCAGAGGTTACCCTGTTTGAAAAAGAGGAGAGGGTGGGAAGGAAAATTCTTGCCACCGGAAACGGGAAATGCAATCTTGGCAATCTGGATTTTTCCGTGAATCAATATTATTGTGAGGATAAAGAAAAGCTTGAAAAAATGTTCCGGGTCTTTTCGGTATGGGATACCATATCCTTTTTTGAGAGCATGGGGCTTATGGTCAAAAGTAAAAACGGTTATCTTTACCCCTATTGCGAACAGGCCAGCGCAGTGCTGGATGTGCTGCGCATGGAGCTCTCAAGAAAACAGGTCAGGGTGGTGACGAATACCGCCGTAGAGAGTGCCGTTTACAGAAGTGAGAGCGGCGTGTTTGAGCTCACAGACGGCTTTGGAGCAGTACATAATTTTCAAAAACTGATTGTCGCCTGCGGAAGCCCGGCTTCTTTGAAGAAGGGGGAAGGAATGACAGGGTATCGGTTGGCGGAGAGTTTTGGGCATAAGGTAAAGCGGCTTCTTCCCGGATTGGTACAGCTTCGAAGCGACGAGGCCTTTGTCAGAGCTTTGGCCGGAGTCAGGTGTCAGGCAAAAGTCACGCTTCTGACAGACGGGGAAGAGCAGGCGGCCGAAACCGGAGAGGTGCAGTTTACCGACTATGGCGTTTCCGGTATTCCTGTTTTTCAGTTGAGCCGGATCGGGGCGGCGGCAGTTGCCGAAAAGAAGAAGGTGGAGGTGATCCTGGATTTTTTCCCGGACCAGGAGGAAAAGGCCTATGTGTATATGGCCCGGCAGCGCTTTGAGCTGCAGCAGGATAAGACCCTGGAGGAGTATATGACAGGGCTGTTGAACAAGAAAATCAATATGGTACTTATAAAGCGTCTGGGCCTGAAACCGGACAGGAAAGCGGCAGAAACAGGCTGGCAGAAAATTTCCGCCCTGATGCAGGAATGCAGGAGATTTCCTATACATATCAGCAGTGCCAATTCCATGGAAAATGCGCAGATCTGCGCCGGTGGAATTGGGCTGGAGCAGATCAGCACGGAGATGGAGTCGGAGCTGGTCAAAGGACTTTACTTTACGGGAGAGCTTTTGGATATAGACGGAAGGTGCGGAGGCTATAACCTGCAATGGGCATTCACCAGCGGAGTTATTGCCGGAAGAAATGCGGCAGGGTGTTCTACAAGGGCAGAGGCTGAAGGATCTGAGCCGGAGAATGAGCAATTAAAAGGCGGCCCGAAATGCTGAGAATCTCTCAACTGCGGCTTCCTGTGGAGCACAACCGGGAGGAGCTTACGGAGCGGGTTAAAAAGCTTTTGCGGTGTAAGGAAACGCCGGAAATCTTCATTGTCAGGCGCTCCATAGACGCCAGGAAAAAGCCGGAGCTTTATTTCAATTATATATTGGATGTCAGGGTGAAAAATCAGGATCGGATCTACAGCCGCTGCAGCAAGAATCAGGTTCAGATCCGGGAGGAAAAGCCCTATCGGTTCCCTGTTTCCGGGCTTCAAAAGCAATGGTCTCAAGCCTCTGCCGGCTCTGACGGCGCAAAGGAGAGGCCGGTGATTATCGGCACAGGGCCGGCGGGACTGTTCTGCGGATACATGCTGGCACAGGCCGGTCTTTGCCCCATCCTTTTAGAGCGCGGAATGCCTGTGGAGCAGAGGGCAAAGGATGTGGAAGCCTTCTGGAAGGGTAAAAGCCTGAATCCGGAATCCAATGTGCAGTTCGGGGAAGGCGGCGCAGGCACCTTTTCCGACGGGAAGCTGAATACACTGGTGAAAGATACCCATGGCAGAAACCGGAAGGTGCTTTCTATCTTTGTGGAGGCAGGAGCGCCGCCGGAAATTTTATTCGATCATAAGCCCCATATCGGAACGGATGTTCTGCAAAAGGTAGTGGCGAATCTGCGAAAGGCCATTCTGGATATGGGAGGAGAGGTGCGTTTTGGCGCCAAAGTAACCGATATTGAAGGGGAGAAGGGGCATATTACAGGGCTTGTCATAAACGGAGCCGAAAGGCTGCCTGCAGGGTATGTGGTGCTGGCTCCCGGACACAGTGCCAGGGATACCTTTGCCATGCTCTGGGAGAGGAAAATCGCCATGGAGGCTAAGCCCTTCGCGGTAGGCATGCGGGTGGAGCATCCCCAGGAGCTGATCAATCTCTCCCAATACGGGCAGAGGGAGGTACCTGTGTTGGGAAATGCGCCCTATAAGGTGACGGCCAAGGCTTCCGATCAAAGAGGCGTATATTCTTTCTGCATGTGTCCCGGAGGCTATGTGGTGAACGCCTCCTCGGAGCCGGGACATCTGGCCGTGAACGGGATGAGCTACAGCAAAAGAAACGGGAAAAATGCCAACAGCGCAATTGTGATAGCCGTTTCCCCCAGGGACTACGGCAGCGATCATCCCCTGGCGGGAGTGGAGTTTCAGAGGATGCTGGAGCGAAGAGCTTTTGAGGCGGCAATGGGAAAGGTGCCTGTAGAAAGGTATGGGGAATACAGAAAAGCCGTCACGGGGCAGGCCTGGCAGGAGGAAATGTCTCCGGTATCAGAGGACTTCTCCCCGAGCATAAAAGGAGAATGGGCTTTTGCCGCTGTCCATGAAATTCTCCCTGAGCCCTTGAGGAAAGCCTTTGTGGAAGGAATGGAGAGCTTTGGCAGGATGATCCGGGGATTTAATGCCCCCGATGTGCTGGTGGAGGGCATGGAGAGCAGGACTTCCTCCCCGGTGCGGATTTTGAGGGACGACACTCTGCAGTCCGTCTCCCTGAAAGGGTTATATCCCTGCGGGGAAGGGGCAGGTTATGCAGGGGGAATTACATCAGCGGCTATGGACGGGATCCGGGTGGCGGAGGAGATCGCGGTTTGTATCGCTGCCGGCCGGAATAAATGCAAAGAGAAGGTTTGAGGGGAAGAAAGGAGGGGCTTATGGATCACAATCTCTTTCACGGCAAGCAGGAGCTGCGCAGTAAATATCTTGCTTATAGGGATGCGCTTTCTTTAAAGGAGCGGAAAGAAAAAAGCGAACGTATTTGGGAATTGCTTCGGGGGGATGCTTCCTACAGGCGGGCACAGGCGATTCTGGTTTACATGGATTATCGCAGCGAGGTGATCACCACGGGTCTGGCAGAAGCCCTCTTTGCCTCCGGCACGAAACGGGTGTTTGCCCCCAGGGTGGAGGGAATGGATATTACCTTTTATGAGGTGGCTTCCATGGAGGATTTCACAGAAGGCTACCAGAAGATCAGGGAGCCCCATGGAGAGGAAGAAAAACGGTTCGCGCCTCAGCAGTTTCGGGGGCAGAGCATTCTGGTACTGGTGCCGGGAGCGGTGTTTGACCGGCAGAAGGGCAGAATCGGTTATGGAAAGGGCTTCTATGACCGCTTTCTGGAAAAGCTTGCCTGTGCCTGTGAAAAGGGCGGATGGGAAGAGGAGGGAGCCTTTGTACGCAGTGCGGCCCTGGCCTTTGACTGTCAGCTAGCCAAAAAGGTATCTGTGGAGGCCCATGACCGGAGAGTGGATATGATCATAACCGAAACGGGGATTATTCGGTGACGGTGAACAGCAAATAGAACAGAGAGGGGCAGGGACGATGGATGAGCAATTGATGCAAATGGGAAAAAATGCGGCCTTTGCAAAATATGAGCTGCAGCTTCTTACTTCCGATCAGAAGAATCAGGCATTGTATGAGGCAGCAGAGGCATTGAAGGCGCAGAGCAGCCTTATTTTGGAGGAAAACAGCAGGGATATGGTCCGGGGAAAGGAAAAGGGCATGTCGCCCGGGCTTCTTGACAGACTGCGCCTTACGAGGGAGCGGATAGAAGGGATGGCTCAGGGGCTTGAGGAGGTGGCTCAGCTTCCGGATCCGGTGGGAGAGGTGCTGGAGAGGATAGAGCGTCCGAATGGCCTTCGGATAGAAAAATGCAGGGTTCCCATGGGCGTGATCGGGATGATCTATGAGTCCCGCCCCAATGTCACGGCGGATGCCTTCGGACTGTGCTTTAAAAGCGGGAACGCGGTCATTTTAAAGGGGGGAAGCGATGCCGTCTTTTCGAATTCGGCCATTGCCGGGGTGATACAGGACGCCCTTTACAAGTCAGGAATTACCAGAGATGCCCTGCAGCTCATCAAGTCCACGGACAGAGAGATCACCTGGCAGTTTATGAGGATGAAAGAGTATGTGGATCTTCTGATTCCACGGGGCGGCGCGGGGCTGATCCGGAGCGTGGTGGAGAACAGCACCATACCGGTGATCGAGACCGGTACGGGAAACTGTCATATTTTTGTGGACGAGTATGCCGATCTTGAGAAAGCCGTTTCCATTATAGTCAATGCCAAAACCCAGAGGATCGGAGTGTGCAACGCCTGTGAATCTCTTGTGATTCATGAGAAGATAGTGGACGATCTTCTGCCGCGGCTTGCCAGGGAACTGGAGCAGCGCGGCGTTGAGATCAGGGGAGATCAAAGGGTACAGGAGGTGATTGGCTGCAAGCCTGCCGCGGAGGAGGATTATGCCACAGAATATCTGGATCTGATCATTTCCATGAAAACAGTGTCCTCGGTGGAGGAGGCTATCGCCCACATCAATCAATACAGTACAAGGCATTCGGAATCCATTATTACCGAAAATAAGGAAAACGGGGAAAAGTTCTTGCGGGAGATTGACGCCGCCTGTGTCTATCTGAACGCTTCTACCAGATTTACAGACGGGTTTGAGTTCGGGTTTGGGGCAGAGATCGGTATCAGTACCCAGAAGCTTCATGCCAGAGGCCCTATGGGGCTCAGAGAACTGACCTCTTACAAATATCGGATCAGGGGAAACGGCCAGGTGAGGATTTAGGCTTGATTTCCCTGCACAGATGTGTAAAAATAATACGGAAAAGTAAGCTTTGCTCTGACGGGGAGGGTTCGTGATGAGAGGAATAGATACACAGGTACGTAAAATCAGAAGACGCATTTTTAAAGAAGTGGCAAATCTGGCATATACCTCCGACAATCTGAAGGATGACGTGGAGGCTCTGCCCTATAAGATTGTTGACTATGATGAATCGGAATATGAAAGCATTTACCGGGAGCGGGCAATCGTAAGAGAGAGGATCCGGCTGGCGATGGGGCTCTCGCTGCGTCCGGAAAATGCGCCGGTGCATGTGACCCAGGGGCTGGAAGAGAGCAATATCGATGAGAAATATTATGAACCGCCTCTGATGCAGGTGATCCCTTCGGCCTGCAATGCCTGTCCGGAAAATAAATATGAGATTACGGATAAATGTATGGGGTGTGTGGCCCATCCCTGCCGGGAGGTCTGTCCCAGAGGGGCCATCAGTATGAAGAAGGGAAAATCCGTGATCGACCAGGAGAAGTGCATTCGATGCGGGAAATGTAAATCCATCTGCCCTTATGATGCGATTTCCCATCAGGTTCGCCCCTGTCTGGCTCATTGCGGAGTGAATGCCATTAAGAGTGACAAAAAGGGCCGGGCTTACATTGATACGGATTTGTGTGTTTCCTGCGGCCAGTGTATGGTGAGCTGCCCCTTTGGCGCTATTGCGGATAAATCCCAGATTTTCCAGCTTATACGGGCCATGCAGTCGGGCAGGAAGATCATTGCCCAGGTAGCCCCCTCCTTTGTAGGGCAGTTTGGGAAAAATGCCACGCCGGATAAGATCAAGGCGGCCCTGAAGGAGCTTGGCTTTTATGATGTGTACGAAACGGCAATCGGCGCGGATATGGGAGCCATGGCAGAGGCGGAGCACTATGTGAAGGAAGTCTCCACGGGGGAACTGCCTTTCCTGCTTACCTCCTGCTGTCCCTCCTGGTCCGTCCTTGCCAAGAAATTTTTCCCGGAAACCATCGACAAGATTTCCAATGCGCTGACCCCCATGGTGGCCACTGCCCGGAAGATCAAGGAAGACCATCCGGATGCCTCCGTGGTATTTATCGGCCCCTGCGCCTCCAAGAAGCTGGAGGCTTCCCGCAGGACCATCCGTTCCGATGTGGATTTCGTCATTACCTTTGAAGAGCTGGCGGGCATGTTCGAAGCCAGGGGCCTTTTGCCGGAAGAAGAGACAAACGGCGAGGACATGAAGGATGCCACAGGAGCAGGCCGCGGCTATGGCGTTGCCGGAGGCGTTGCAAGCGCCATTGAGGAATGCATCCGGGAGTATTACCCGGATGTGGAAGTGAATATCGAGCATGCGGAGAGCCTGACCGAATGTAAAAAAATCTTAATGCTTGCCAAGGCCGGCAAGAAAAACGGTTGTCTGATCGAAGGGATGGCCTGTCCCGGAGGCTGTGTCGCCGGAGCGGGGACAAATATTGCCATTCCCCAGGCCATGAAGGAAGTGGCCGGATTCAAGGCGGCGGCAGCGCAGAAGATTCCGGATAAAAAATAACTGCCATTGGTTTGAAAGGAGCATCACGAGAAATGAAAATAAGAACAAGATATGCGCCCAGCCCTACGGGACGGATGCATGTGGGAAATTTGAGGACAGCTCTCTACGCCTATCTGATTGCGAAGCACGAGGGCGGCGATTTCATGCTGAGGATCGAGGACACGGATCAGGAGCGGTTCGTGGAGGGAGCAGTGGAGATCATCTACCATACTCTGCAACAGACGGGCCTTATTCACGACGAGGGACCCGATAAGGACGGCGGCGTGGGACCTTATGTCCAGTCAGAGCGGCAGAAGCAGGGAATCTATCTGGAGTATGCCAAAAAGCTGATTGAGAAAGGGGAGGCATACTATTGCTTTTGTGACAAAGAGCGGCTTGACGGGCTTAAATCCCAGGTAGTGGAGGGGAAGGAAATCACGGTTTATGACAAGCATTGTCTTTCCCTGTCCAAAGAAGAGGTGGAAGAAAAGCTAAAGGCCGGGCTCCCTTACGTGATCAGACAGAATAACCCCAGAGAGGGGAAGACCACCTTCCACGACGAGATATACGGAGATATTTCTGTGGACAACGGGGAACTGGACGATATGATCCTGATCAAGTCCGACGGTTATCCCACCTACAATTTTGCCAATGTGGTGGACGATCATCTGATGGGAATCACTCATGTGGTGAGGGGAAACGAGTATCTTTCCTCCTCTCCGAAATACAACAGGCTGTATGAAGCTTTTGGCTGGGAGGTGCCGGTCTATGTACACTGTCCTCTGATTACCGATGAAAATCACCAGAAGCTCAGCAAACGCTGCGGCCATTCTTCTTATGAGGATTTGATTGAGCAGGGCTTTTTGACGGAGGCGGTGGTCAATTTTGTGGCGCTTCTGGGATGGAGCCCTTCCGAGAGCAACAAGGAAATATTCTCCTTAAAGGAACTGACAGAGGCCTTTGATTACCGCCATATCTCCAAATCCCCGGCGGTGTTTGATTACACCAAGCTGAAATGGATGAACGGGGAATATATCAAGGCCATGGATGAAGCCGCTTTTTATGGGAAGGCGGAGCCATATCTTAAGGAAACCATCCAAAGAGAAATGGATTTTAAAAAGCTTGCGGCCATGGTCAAGACAAGGATCGAGGTGTTCCCGGATATTCCCGCACTTGTGGACTTTTTGCAGGAACTGCCGGAGTATGACCCGGCTATGTATCAGCACAAAAAGATGAAGACCACGAAGGAATCTTCTCTGGAGGTTTTAAGAGAGCTTCTTCCCATGTTGGAGGCACAAAAGGATTATTCCAACGACGCGCTCTATGAGCTTTTGCTTTCCTATGTGGAGCAGAAGGGCTGCAAGAACGGCTATGTACTCTGGCCGGTGCGCACGGCGGTTTCAGGAAAACAGATGACACCTGCCGGAGCCACGGAAATCATGGAACTTCTCGGCAAGGAGGAATCCCTCCTGCGCATTAAGAAAGGAATAGAATTACTTGAGAATACCCAGTAAATCACAGCAACAGGCGATTGCCCATCTGTCAGGGCCTGCCATGGTTATTGCAGGCCCCGGCAGCGGGAAAACCTTCACCATTGTCCGGCGTATCTTATCTCTGATCTGCGACTATCACATTCCTCCCCAAAACATTCTTGTAATAACCTACACCAGGGCTGCCGCCGCTGAAATGAAGGAGCGCTTTGAAAAAGCCGCGGGAGAAGAAGCAGGAGGAAGCGTAAATTTCGGAACTTTCCACAGTATCTGTTATCATATCTTAAAACAATCCGGTAAAATAAAAGAAAATTCCCTGATCAAAGAGAGCGATAAGAGAAAACTCATACAGATGATCCTAAGGACTATGGGACTTGGCTCCAAGTCCGGTTATGACGCTGTTACCGGGCTGCTTGCAGCCATAAGCAGAAACAAAAACTTCCCGCGTTCTCATAAAGCGGCGTCGGAAGGCGGCGCAGAGGCCCTGTGCCCAACCGGTTTTTCGGAGGAGGAGTTTCAGAAGGTTCAAAGGGAATATGACAGGCATTTAAGAGAACAGGGGATGGTGGATTTTGACGATATGATTCTTTTGTGCCTTAACCTCTTTTCCCCGCAGGAGAGCGCTTTTGGGGAGAGATACCTTGAGCGGTACAGGAAGCTTTTCCGTTATATTCTGGTGGATGAATTTCAGGACATCAATCCGCCCCAGTATGAAATTCTAAAGCTCCTGGCCCATCCGTCTGACAATCTCTTTGTGGTGGGGGATGATGATCAGGCGATTTACGGTTTCCGGGGAGCAACGCCCGGCATCATGCGGCAGTTTACGGAGGATTTCAGAGGAGCCAGAGAGATTATGCTCACCGAAAACTACCGGTGCGGAGCCGGTATTGTGAAGCTGGCGGGAGAGATGATCTCTCAGAATAGGGAGCGCTTTGCCAAGGAGTTTATTCCAACCAAACCTGGGGGAAGGGTGTATTTTACCTGCTTTGATTCTCACAGAGAGGAGGAGAAGGGGATTGCAGGGGTGCTTCTGGCACTTGAGCAAAAGGAACTCTCGGATACGGCGATTATTGTAAGGACAAACCGGGAGGCGGCCCTGTATGGGGGATATTTGGCGGAAAGCAAAATCCCGGTGAGGAAAAGCGGCATCAGAAAGGAGGACATTTATCACGGATTTATCATGGAGGATGTGGCGGCTTTTCTGCGCTTTTTGTATGAAGGGAACAAGCGGGGCGACCTGATCTGTTTTATGAACAAACCAAACCGGTTCCTGACCCGGGCGGCGCTGCCGGATGAGACGGTCAGGTTAAGGACCCTGGAGCAGTATTACGAGAAAAATCCGGAGATGCTGGGAAAGCTCAGGGTGCTATTCAGGCAGCTTCAAACGGCACAGGGGCTTAGTCCTTTCCTTGCGGTTTCCCTCTTTCGCAAAAGCCTTGGCTACAATGAGTATCTGCGCCAAAGGGCTGGGGGAGAGGAGGAATTTCAGAGACTTCATTCCCTGGCGGATCAGGTTCAGCAGTGCTTTTCGGATTATAAAGGAGGGATTCCGGTCAACGCTTTTGTGGAGCAAAAGGCGCTTGGAGAGGGCGGCGCCCCGTCGGAAACAAAGACAGAGGCGGGAGTCCATATTCTCACCATGCATGGGGCGAAAGGGCTGGAGTTTGAGAGGGTACTTCTTCCCGACTTAAATGAAGGGGTCATTCCCGGCAGGGAATGCCTCTCCCAAAAGGATTTTGAGGAGGAAAGAAGGCTCCTGTATGTCGCCGTCACAAGAGCCAAAAAAGAGCTGTATCTGTTTTGCAGCAGGGAACGGGGCAGAAAGCCTTCCCGCTATCTGGAGGGGCTTACCATATAAACGCAATTCCCGGCTATTTCGCCAGGCGGCTACTCCGATTCCTCCACAAGCTCGTCAAATTCTACATTGTCAAGATACTCGTCAAAGGCGTCCGAGACAATTTCATACTCCTCATCATCTTCAATATAAGAAAGTACCGGTTCTTCATTGGGATCATTTTCGTTTTCGCTGTAGCCGTAAAACCATACATTGCCGTCATGATTTTCTCCATCCTCATCAAGAGGAAGCAGCACAATATAATCCTTGTCTCTGACAGAAAGTATGGTGACAATGGAACAGGTCACAGTGGTCCCGTCCTCCAAATCAAGAGTGACTGTCATCTCCTCATCATTGTCCTCAGGCTCTCTGACGGTCCCGTCCTCGGGCGCTGATTGTCTGTTTTTACCCATGCGTAATTACCTCCGTATGATTTTTAACACTATTTTACTAATGAATCCTCCAGGATGCAACAAAATATTTTATTTTTATGCACATATTGCGTTTTTTATGATATGATATAAACGGCGCAATTGACTTATTTTTACAGAAGGGTGAACGAAGGGAGTTACATCCGTTGTTTTGGCAGGAGGGGCGCATGGAGACAAATTGGAGGGTGACCTGTTTCAGACCGACTAAACAGGGCGTTGTCTGTACAAAAAACAGTGTTAGTTTTGCCGCGGAGTCGGTGGCAGATAAAGAATGTGGAGTTATATTATACGATAAAGAAGGGAATTGCTATCGATTCCCCTTTCAGAAGGAAGGCAGAAGGGGGAATCTGTACGGATTAAAGATTGACGGGGAGGGGCTTAACAATTATTTTTATAATTATTACCTGGGAGACCGGATTGTTACAGACCCTTATGCATGGGAAATTCAGGGACTGGAAGCATGGGGAGAGAAAAGAGGGCGGAAAACCAGGGGATTTCTGGGAAAACGGGATTTTGACTGGCAGGGGGACGAGCCTTTGATGATTCCCCTGAATGAGAGTATTTTTTATGGCCTTAACGTGCGTTCTTTTACCATGCACAAAAGCTCAGGGGTAAGGAACAAGGGAACCTTTGAGGGGGTCGCTGAAAAAATCCCCTATTTCCGGGAGCTTGGAATTACGGCTCTGGAACTGATGCCCTGCTATGAATACGACGAGTGTATGGAGGAGCAAAAAAAGCCTGCCATACTGCCGCTTTCCGCGGCAGAGCCGTTAAAAGAGAATTCCTGTAAGGAGGAAGCTCAGGAGGATCAGGAAGGGGAGAAGCCCATACGCCTTAACTGCTGGGGCTTTCAGGAAGGCTTTTATTTTGCGCCGAAGGCAGCTTACAGTGCGGGCAGATCGCCGGTGACTTCCTTTAAGAGGCTTGTGAGGAAGCTTCACCAAAACGGGATAGAAGTGATCATGCAGTTTTATTTTCCGCCCCAGATCGGTCAGATGTATATGCTGGAGGTGATCAAATACTGGGTAATGGAATATCATATTGATGGGGTGAGGCTGAATGGTTTCCACATTCCGCTGAGGCTGATTGCGGAGGATGCGGTACTGAAAAACACCAAGATCTGGTGCAGCTATGTGCCAGGAGAGGAACTGCCCGTGATCCTGAATCCTTCCTTCAAGAATTTTGTGACAGATAACGGAAATTTCAGATACGATATGAGACGGTTCCTGAAGGGGGATGAAGGACTGATCAATCAGGCACTGTACTATCAGAGACGGAATCCGAAGGAGCACGGTGTTGTAAATTATATGGCGGATTACGACGGATTTTCTCTTTATGACAGCGTATGCTATGAACGAAAGCATAATGAGGCAAACGGAGAGGATAACCGGGACGGGGCCGAGGTGAATGAAACCTGGAATTGCGGAGCGGAGGGGGAGAGCCGTAAAAAGGGAATCGATCAGCTGCGTCAGAGACAGATTAAGAACGCCCTCTCTTTTGTCCTGCTTTCCCAGGGAGTGCCTTTTCTCTTTGGCGGCGATGAATTTGCCTGCTCGCGCTTTGGAAATAATAACAGCTATTGTCAGGACAATGAAACCGGATGGGTGAAATGGAGAAAGACCGGTTTTGCAAAGGAAATTCTGGCTTATACCAAGTTTTTAATCCGGCTGCGTAAATCCAACGGGATTTTGCATATGAAAGAGGAACTGCTGGTCATGGATTCCATAGGCTGCGGTTACCCGGATATTTCCTACCACGGAATAGAGGCCTGGCGGCCGGATTTAAGCTATCTCAGCCGGATTGTGGGAGTACTGCTCTGCGGGAAATATTCCCCGGAAAAAGGGGAATCCTTTTACATTGCCTGCAATATGCATTGGGAAAGCCACGAGCTTGCACTGCCAAAGCTTTCTAAAAGTAAAAAATGGACGAAAATCGCGGATACCTTCCAGCCGGTAGGGGATTTTGCGGAAGGCCCAAAGGAGAGTGGGGCCGAAAGCGGATCGGGCGAGGAGAGAGGCTTTTCCATTAACAGCAGGAGCATCGCCATTTTCAGGACAGTGAACGTAAAGGGAAAACCCCGCACTTTTTCGCGGTCAAAAAGACCGTCCAGGAACTAAATTTGCCGGATAGAGAGATGAAAGTGAAACTATGAATGCGTGGAAGCATTTTAAAACCATAACCTGTCATAAGTACTTTGTGATGAAGGGGTGCTTTAAAGTGGGCTTATATAAGCAGGGGCTGCTTCATGATTTGTCGAAATACAGTCCCAGCGAATTTTGGGTGGGAGCAAAATATTTTCAGGGAAACCAAAGCCCTAACAACGCGGAGCGAGATGCCCTGGGGTATTCTTCCGCGTGGCTCCATCATAAGGGGCGCAACAAGCATCATTATGAGTACTGGATTGACTATAACACCCGGGCAGGAGGGATGGCTCCGGTTCCCATGCCTACGAGATATGTGGTCGAAATGCTGGTGGACCGCATTGCGGCCAGCAAGATCTATGAAGGAAAGAATTATACAGACGCGTCTCCTTTGAAATATTACTTAAAGGGCGTGGAAAAAGCGCCCATCCATCCGGACACGGCTGCGCTGCTTGAAAAGCTTTTGCGGATGCTGGCGCAAAAGGGTGAAAAGAAAACCTTTGCTTATGTCAGGCGAAAGCTCTTGCACAGGACATGAGGACTTTTTGAAAAATCGTGACATCATTTCCTTCCTTTGCATATGATATAGCATATGAAAAAGGAGTGATAAGAGCATGAATTGTCTGATTTTAGTAGCAATACTTTTGTGCTGCGGCAACAACTGCGCAGGGAACTGCGGCAACAATGGAAGCTGCGGCTGTGGCTTGCCTTTCGGCGGCCTGTGCGGCGGGAGAAGGGACAGTGAAGACAGAAGAGGCTGCGGCGGCAGAGAAGAAGACTGTGGCTGCGGAAATAATGGTGGCAGAAGAGAAAGGACTGAGCGGGAAGACTGCGGCTGCAATTCCGACTTCCGTTCGGAGTCCCGTTTTGAGCAGAGACCTTTTTTGTTTAACCAGAGCTCTGACTGCGGCTGTGACGAACCTAAGAATAAGGGCTGCGACTGCGACAGGCAGTAATTAAAATTGAATGTAAGCTGAAAATGTGCGGGGGTTCCCGCACATTTTCATGAAAAAAGAACAGATGCCAAGTTTCACCGGACAGTCCTATGTTTCAATAAGAATGTCCGGCAAAGCCTGGCATCCGTTTTTTTGACATTGAGTCCAATAAATCACCCTCAAATTCCGCTTTTGCTTTTTGGGTTTGTTAATTATACATCATACTATACAAAATATTATAAGTCTATAAGTCTATATTTTTTTGAAAAAATCTTTATAATAGGTAGGACAGAAAAAAATGATAAACAGAGGAAAGGACGGAGAAGGAATGAAAAAAGTTTTCCGGGATATGGAGGAAACATGAATAAACGAATATTTTTTTTAACAGCGCATATCCCCTTAATTCAGATCGTGACGATCGTAGCGCTTGGCGGGATCGCGTATGTGGCTTGCACGGCGGATTGAGATGGGGACCTATATCGGTTTTGAGGCGTCTCCAGAAAAGGTAGGTACTTCCTATCTGATGGACATTCCGAAAGAATATGGGGCGGACATCCCGAAGGAGTCTTTGGGGAAATGGTGTTTTAATAAGCTGTCCGGCAGGAGATGGCCGCTTATCTACAGGGATGGTTCCTATGAACTGGATATTCAGGGATTGGGGCAGGAGGAGGTGCTAGGGAAGAAGCAGAAAAGCGGGCGGCAGTCAGAAAGATAAAAGAGGAACGGAAGCAGATGCGGAAAGAGCGGATAAAAAACCGGTTGAAAAGAATAATAAAAAAGAAATGATAAATTAACATTTTACCATAGGAATATAAAGGAAAATGTGCTATGCTTATAGAAAAGGATTCGAAAGGGGAAGGTGCATATGCTGGTGCGTAAAGACAAAGCGTGGGATTATGCCATAGGGATGCTGAAAGTGGACGGGCTGCAGCCAACGCCGGAAATGATGGAACTGATAGAGAAAGAAAAGCGGGGCGAGATCACCATGGAAGGGATCAGGGCGGAGCTGGATAAAAGGTATAAATCCGGGAAATATGCACAGAAAACGGAAAAATAACGCTGTAGCAGTGGTTATCTGAGGGCAGATGTGGTATATTATAAATACAGGAGGGAATGAATGAGGAAGCAGAAGATATACCTTGACACATCCGTGGTCAGCTATCTCCACCAGGAGGATGCGCCGGAGAAGATGAAGGATACCCTGAAACTGTGGGAGATACTGAAAAAGGGCAGGTATGAGGTGTGCATCTCAAATATCGTGATGAATGAGATACAGGAATGCAGTGAGGAAAAGCTACACAGGCTGTTGGATTACCTGAACCAGATTGATTATACCATGGTAAAGGCTGATGAGGATACTGTGGAGCTTGCCGGGAAGTTCATTGACTTTGGCATCCTGCGGCAGAAAAGTTTTGATGACTGCCAGCACATAGCGGCGGCGATCCTTGCCGGGTGTGATATCATAAGCTCATGGAACTTTAAGCATATCGTGAATGTGAAGACGGCAAGGGGCGTGAAGACAATTACAACGCTGGAAGGTTATAAGGATTTGATGATCTACCCGCCGTCCGCACTTTTGGTAGAGGAGGATGAAGAAGATGATGATGAATAAGCCGGATATAAGCAGCCGTTTTGACGTGGACGATATCAGGAAGATACGGGAATACAATTCCCTTCGCCATATCCATATGACACCGGAGGAGATCATAGAGGAGACACAGGTGGGGGCGGAGAAGGTAATGCGGATGCTGGAACAGAGGAAGCTTATGAAAGTATGAGCAGCCTGTCTGGTATGATGCAGGGAAGTGCAGGGAAGTGCAGGAGGATAACTTCTGTGGGAAGAATTATAAAAACAGAAGAAATATATCAGGTTAAAACACACTTAAATACAGCTTTTAGGTGTGTTTTTTCATGGAAATATTTCAACCTGGATATTTCCATACACCATAAAGCCAGCCTGAAATGAATTATACAAAGCATCAGATTACCAGAGAGACAAAAGCTGCTGAAATCTACAAAGGAGATTCCATTAAACAAAATATAAGAGCAATCAACTATCAGACCCGGAAGGGAGTGCAAAAAGCCCCTTTCCGGGTCTTTCTGCATATATGGGAGCGGTTATATAAAAGATAGTTCCCATCCCCTTCCGGCATAAAAGGAAGGAGCAGACAGATTGAGGTTATTTCAGGATAAATTTTCTATCTACAAAAAGGCAGGGGAGCCTTTAT
>Ga0137297_10766_pt1 | contig 21939 bp, 20 predicted proteins | sample RamsorincwithD2O_FD_97191 | JGI IMG/M metagenome (GOLD analysis project Ga0137297, IMG submission 97191) | Mouse cecal microbial communities from Vienna, Austria - Mucin amended with D2O | ecosystem: Host-associated > Mammals > Digestive system > Large intestine > Cecum | place: Austria: Vienna... | reverse complement strand
GGATGGAGTGCCGGCAGCCTTTACTCTCATGTATCCGGCCGGTGATTCGGTGCGGCAGGCCCTGGCGGCAGACACGGCTAATCAGCTGAGAGAGATTGGAATTGAGGTAAAAACGGAGGGAGTCGGGTGGGACGTGGCCTATGACCGGGCTATACGGGAGCCCCTTATGTGGGGATGGGGCGCCCATACGCCTATGGAGCTTTATAATATCTATCACAGAGCACCGGGAGAGGAGTATGCAAAGTATTCTCCCTATGGCAATGATCAGGTGGATCGGTATATGGATGAGGCCTTGGCCTGCGGGGATCTGGAAGAGTCCTATGAGCTGTGGAAAAAGGCCCAGTGGGACGGAGACGGGGGGATTATTCAGCAGGGAGATATTCCCTGGGTATGGCTGGTGAATCTGGATCATTTGTACTGGGCCAGTAAGGAGCTAAAGGTAGCGGAGCAAAAGCTGCATCCCCACGGACACGGATGGTCGATCGTCAATAATGTAGATCAGTGGGAGTGGAGGAGAGATGGAGAAAACTGAGCTGGGAATAGGACCGGGGATAGTACGTTTCCTGGCAGGAAAATGCCTGCGGGGAGTGCTGCTTTTATTTCTGGTAAGCGGGGCGGCCTTCTGGCTGGTGTCCATGTCCCCTTTGGATCCCTTGTCCGCCAATGTGGGGCAGACGGCTATGGGAAGCATGAGCCAGGAGCAGATTGAAAAGCTTCAGACTTACTGGGGAGTGGGGGCGCCGCCTGCAAAACGGTTTTTATCATGGGCAGGGGATTTTTTTCGGGGAGACATGGGCGTATCTCTGCTGTATCGTCAACCGGTGGCCAGGGTGATTCGGGTGAAGCTAATGAATTCTCTGTGGCTGATGGCAGCAGCCTGGGTGATTTCCGGGGCTGTGGGATTTGGACTGGGAATCCTGGCAGGGGTGAAAAAGGGGAGTGCGGCAGACAGGGTAATATCTGCCTATGCCCTGGTGACAGCCAGCACCCCGTCCTTTTGGCTGGCCCTGGTATTTCTTATGATTTTTGCCGTGTGGCTGGGATGGTTTCCGGTGGGACTTAGCGTTCCGATCGGGATGGAGGCGGCGGGAGTGACCTTGGCAGACCGGATTTGGCATGGTTTTTTACCGGCGCTGACCTTGTCGGTTACGGGGATTTCCAATATTGCCCTTCACACCCGGGAGAAAATGATTCAGGTGATGGAAAGCGATTATGTGCTGTTTGCCCGTGCCAGAGGGGAGAGTACCGGCCGCATTGTCTGGCAGCACGGAGTGCGGAATATTCTTTTGCCGGCGCTGACCTTGCAGTTTGGCTCTGTCAGTGAGATTTTTGGCGGCTCCATTCTGGTGGAGCAGGTGTTCTCCTATCCCGGGCTGGGCCAGGCGGCGGTGACGGCAGGCTTGGGAAGCGATGTGCCCCTATTGCTGGCAATCACGGTAATCAGCGCGGCCATAGTCTTTGTCGGCAATCTGGCGGCAGATCTGCTTTATCAGGTGGTGGATCCCAGACTGAGCCGGGAAAGGGGGAGAGCCTGATGAGAAAGGATTGCAGGACAGAGAAACAAAACAGAGGCAAAGGATGCCGGAACCGGCGTGTTTTTCTGTTGTGTCTGGCCGCTCTTTTCCTGATGCTTTTGGCAGGAATTACCCTGGCAGGTATAGTGGAGGCCGATGCGGCTCTGACAACGGATTTTTCCAGAAAGAATCTGGCCCCCTGCCTGGAATATCCCTTTGGCACAGATTGGATGGGACGTGATATGTTTGTGAGGACCCTGGCCGGCCTCTCCTTAAGCATCCGCATCGGGCTTTTGACAGCAGGCATCAGCAGCGTGATTGCCCTTGGGCTGGGAATAACGGCGGCCCTGGGAAAATATGCGGACGGGGTGATCGGCTGCATGATTGATGTGGTAATGGGGATTCCTCATATGCTTTTATTGGTATTGATCTCCTTTGCCATGGGAAAGGGGTTCTGGGGTGTGGTAACGGGAATTTCACTGACACATTGGACCTCCCTGGCAAGACTTCTGCGGGCAGAGGCTCTTCAGTTAAAGGAGAGCCAGTATGTGAAGATTGCGGGAAAGCTGGGAAAGGGCCCCTTTTACATTGCATGGAAGCATATGACTCCTCATCTTTTGCCCCAGCTTTTGGTGGGAGTGGTCCTTATGTTTCCTCATGCGATTCTGCATGAGGCCGGAATTACATTTCTGGGCTTTGGCCTGTCTCCGGAGCAGCCAGCCATAGGGATTATCCTGTCGGAGAGCATGAGCTATCTCTCCATGGGAAGGTGGTGGCTGGCGTTGTTTCCCGGGCTTTTGCTGGTGCTGGTGGTGATAATGTTTCATGTCATCGGAAACGCGGCCGGCAGCGTGCTGGATCCGGGGCAGGCTCACCGGTAGGGGCAAGAAAAGATACGGATCATATGGTACCTGTGAACCGTAACAAAGAAAAACTGAAGGAAGGGAACAGGTTGTGGAACCAAATAAAGATAAGGGAGCTCCATTGCTTGAGGTGAGGAACCTGTCCGTCTCCTTTACCCGGTATGAAGGGGTGTGGAGGCAGACAAAACAGTGGGCGGTGCGGGACTTAAGCCTGAATGTATGGGCAGGAGAGATGGTGGCGGTGGTGGGATCTAGCGGTTCGGGAAAAAGTCTGCTGGCCCATGCCGTCATGGGACTTCTCCCCTACAATGCTTCCCGGGACGGGGAGATTTACTATGAGGGGGAGCTTCTCACAGAGAAGCGATTAAGGGAATTGAGAGGAAGAGAGGTTGTGCTGGTTCCTCAGAGTGTTTCCTATCTGGATCCGCTGATGCGGGTGGGCGAGCAGGTGCAAAAGGGGGATAAAAGCCCAAAGGCCAGAGAACGGTGCCGTCAGGTGCTTAAGCGGTACGGACTGGGGAAAGAGACAGAAAGGCTCTATCCCTTTGAGCTGTCCGGCGGCATGACCCGAAGGATTCTCATCTCCACGGCCGTCCAGGAAAAGCCCCGCCTGGTTATTGCAGACGAGCCTACGCCGGGACTTCACCTGGAGGCGGCAAGGAGAGTCATGTCTCATTTCCGGGAGATTGTGGATGAGGGGGCGGGAGTTTTGGTGATCACCCATGATTTGGAGCTGGCTCTTTTGGTGGCAGACAGGATTGTGGTGTTTTATGGGGGAACAAACTTAGAGGAGGCGTGGGCAGAGGACTTTGCGGACGAAAAGAGGCTTCGGCATCCGTATACCAAGGCCTTGTTTCGCGCCATGCCTCAGAACGGTTTTCACCCGCTGCCGGGAGTTCAGCCCTATGGGAGGGAGCTGCCGGAGGGATGTGTATTTGCACCGCGGTGTGGGGAATGTGAGGCCCGATGCCACGAACCGGTTTACTACCGGAGTGTGAGGGGCGGGATGGTCCGGTGCTGGAAGGAACAGAGCGGATGATGCAATGGCTTAAGGGGCATCTGCTTTGGCTCCATAACTGTACTGGCTCATGACTAATCAACGGAGTGATTAGCCATGGTGTGAAAAGTAACGAAAAGTAACAGAGGAAACAAAAATGAACCAAGCCGGGGTTGATAATTTTGTCATTTAAAAGTATCATGTAATGATAGAAAATTATCCCCTGCACGTGGAAAACCGTGATGCTTGCGGCTTTGAGATTTATGGATACAGGGGAGGGATGAAGGAAAGCACTGGAGAAAGGAGCAAAAAACAAGCAGTATGGAGCATAAGATCGACCGCAATAATTTTATGATGCAGCTGGCGACCTTTGTGGTAAATAAACGAAATGCATTTGTGGTATTGTTTGCCATCGCGTGTATTTACTGCCTGACCACGTTAAACAGGGCAAAGGTCAACACAGAGCTGACGGATTACCTGCCTGACACAACCGAGACCAGACAGGGCCTGGATATTATGGATCAGGAGTTTACGACCTTTGGTTCCGCCAAAATCCTGGTGACAAACATTACATATGAAAACGCGCTTAAGGAGGCCAGGGCCTTAGAGGAGATCAAGGGAATTTCCTCTGTCAGCTTCTATGACTGGGATGACAAGGACGGTGCCTATGAGGATGACGATATTTCCGATTACTACAAGGATGCCTGCGCCCTTTACTCTCTGACCTTTGAGGAAGAGGAGGATACGGAGCTCTCCCAGAAGGCCATTGCCAATGTGCGGGAGCAGTTAAAGGAGTATCAGACTTATTTTTATACAACAGTAGATAAGGATGACAATGCCGCTCTGAAGGAGGATATGAAGGGAATTTTGGCGGTGGCAGCGGCTATTATTCTGCTGGTGCTGCTTTTCACCTCCGGCACTTACATGGAGATTGTCATTTTTATGATGACCTTTATTGTGGCCATTGTGCTGAATACGGGGACGAACTTCTGGTTCGGCGAGATTTCCTTTGTGACCAATGCGGTGGCGGCTGTGCTGCAGCTGGCCTTGTCCATTGACTATGCCATTATTTTGTTCCACCGCTTTATGGAGGAGCACGAGACTAAGGAAACCATCGAGGCGGTGACCGTGGCCCTCAGCAAGGCTATTCCGGAGATCTCCTCCAGCAGTCTGACTACCGTATCCGGTATGATTGCACTGATGCTGATGCAGTTCGGAATCGGAATGGATCTGGGGCGTGTTCTGACAAAAGCAATTGTTTTCAGCCTGATTACGGTGTTCTTTTTGATGCCGGCCATGATTGTCATGTCCTCCAAGTGGATTGAGAAGACGGTGCACAAAAGCTTTGTGCCTTCCATCCGCATATGGGGACAGTTGGTGGTGGCCACCAGATATCTGGTGCTTCCGGTTTTCGTTGCGGTCATGATCGGCGGCTGTATTCTTTCCAGCCGATGCGAATATGTGTATGACCATGGCTCCATCGAGGCGGACAAAATGAACGAGTATATGACCTCCAAGGTACGGATTGAGAAAACCTTTGAGGTGACTAATACCATGGCAGTGGTGGTGCCTAAGGGAGACTACCAGAAGGAAGCCAGGATCATCGAGGGCTTGGAGCAGGTGGACCGGGTGGACACTGTGCTGGGCCTAAGCAACATTGAGGTGGATGACAATGGAAAATATATTCTGGTAAATGAGCTGACGCCCCGGGAGTTTGCGGAGGTGGCGGATGTGGACCTGGATCTGGTGCGCATTCTCTACCGGTTTTATGCCATTGACAAGGAGCAGTACGGCGCTTTCATGAAGAATCTGGATGAATACCGGATTCCCATCATTGATATGGTTGACTTTATTTACGACCAGAAGGAAAAGGGGGCTATTGATCTGGACGATGATTTGTCGGAGGATGTGGACGACCTTCACGAGGCGCTCAGCAATGCCAGACAGCAGCTGGAGGGGGAGAATTATTCACGGATCGTGTTCACCATGACCGGGCCGGTGGAGGGGGAGGAGACCTTTCAGATCATCGACCAAATTCGGAATATTGCAAACACTTACTATGATGAGGTATATGTGGTGGGAGATTCCACCAGCGACTATGATCTGAGTAAATCCTTCCGCACGGACAATGTAAAGATCAGCGTGCTGACCGCTTTGTTTGTGGGGATTATCCTGCTGTTTACCTTTCAGTCAGCAGGGCTGCCGATCATGCTTGTGCTTACCATACAGAGCAGCATCTGGATCAATTTTTCCATACCGCCTCTTAAGGGAAGCACCATGTTTTTTTTAAGCTATCTGATCGTCAGCGCGATTCAGATGGGCGCTACCATTGACTATGCCATTGTGATTACCAGCCGTTATATGGATCTTCGCAAGAAGATGACAGACAAAAAGCAGGTGGTTATCGAGGCGCTGAATCAGGCGTTTCCCACGGTTGCAACTTCCGGAACGATTCTTACCTGTGCCGGCTTTGCTGTGGGGCGGCTGACGTCCAACGCCATCATCGCTTCCCTGGGAAAGGCTCTGGGGGCAGGCACCCTGGTGTCCATTATCCTTGTTATGACCGCTCTTCCCCAGATTCTTCTGGTGTTTGACTGGCTGATTGACCGGACGGAATTTAACCGCGGGGCGGTGAAGGGAAAGGAAGAAGCCGCAAAAGGGGCGGGAAAAGCCGCTGAAATTGCGGGGGAGAAGAAAGCCGAGGGAAAGGCTGAAGGAGAAGAGGACGAGGCTGAGATATGTGGAAAAACAGCAGAAAAGTCTCGGGAGGCCAGTGAGGCAAAAGAAGAGCCGGCGAGAGCTGTAAAACTACCGGAGAAATCCCAAAAAGAAATTACAACGGCAGGAAGGGGGCGCTGACAATGAAGAGAATTTTAAAGGAAACCGCAATGCTTCTGGCAGCGGCCGTTCTGGCAGCATCTTTGCCGGTGCCAGTCTTCCATGTGCATGCGGACGAGACGGTTATCTCCATCCGCACGGCGGAGGATTTAATGGATTTGAGCCGGGCATGCACCTCGGAGCTTTATTCTGAGGGGAAAACCGTAAGTCTGGAGGCGGATATCAACTTAAGCGGAAAGGATTTTAAGCCCATCCCTGTATTTTGCGGCACATTTGAGGGAAATGACCATACCATCAGCGGAATGGCCATTGAAGAGGCCGGATCCAGTTTGGGCCTGTTCCGCTATCTGGAGGAGGAGGCAGTTGTACGGAATCTGAGGGTGTCAGGAGAATTAAAGCCGGACGGCAGCAGAAAAAAGATCGGCGGTATTGCTGGTACAAATAAGGGAACTATCCAGAACTGCAGCTTTTCGGGAAAAGGAGAAGCCTTGGAAAATCTCGGAGGGATTGTGGGAATCAATGAAGAAACCGGAGTGATTGAGAGGTGTAAAAACCAGGCAGAGCTCACAGGAAACCGGAGAATCGGAGGAATTGCCGGCGAGAATGTGGGATATATAGCAGATTGTCTCAATGACGGGGAGATCAACACGGCATCCGAGGGTATCGATGAGGACACCGGTGAAAAGAGCGGGATTTCCGTGAACCGGGAGGAGCTTAACAGCCCGATTGTGATTGAAAAGGTTTACGATGTGGGAGGAATTGCAGGCCTTTCCTCGGGAAGTATCCAGAGATGCACCAATTCGGGCCCGATTGGGTATGGCCGTACAGGCTACAATATCGGCGGTATTGCCGGACGCCAGACCGGGATTCTGGTTCTGTGTGAGAACGAAGGTGCTGTGACAGGAAGAAAGGATGTGGGAGGAATCGCCGGGCAGATGGAGCCTCTTTTGACCATTCAGTACGGGGAAGATACTTTTGACCGGATCCATGATCAGGTTGACCAGATCGGGGATACGGCTGATGCTATGCGGCAGGAACTCCACAGCACAACCGATGCCTCCATCGGCAATCTGGATCGGGTGGATGAGATCATGAAGGAGATCCGGGATATTACCAGAGGCAAAAAGAATGACCGAAAAATCAAGCGGGACGATTTTGGAACCGATGCGGGAAAACAGCTGGATCAGATTGATGAGATTCTGGCCAATATGGAATTTGACTTGGGAAGCCGCTCAGCGGAGCGTGCTGGCGGCCGGGTGCGGGCCAATGTGCAGCGGGCCAGGGAAATTTTGGCGCAGCTGAGAAACAGCGGCAAGGGAGATTCCCGGGACCAGGACGGGGAAACAGAAGAATCCGCGGGCGGAGAGCTGCCATTGCCCGGGGATTATATTCCCGATGAAGATGCAGTGCTTCCGGAGGAGTTGCAGTACCTTTATGAATTATTAAAGGAGCTGCAGGAATGTGCGGAAAATATCAGCAGTGACACGGAAATCATGATCGGAGACGGAATAAACGGCGTGGTGGATGGTGTCCGGGATTTTGAGGATGATCTGGATTCTCTCAGGGTGGCGTCCAAGGATCTGCTTGATATGACCAGGGACTATAAGGATCAGCTTTTTGACGATGTGGACGGCCTTGATGAGGATGTGACCGGACGGCTGGATCAGCTGTATGATGAGCTGGATTATCTGTCTGATAATCTGAAATCAGGAAAGGATCAGCTTCGGGCCCAGGCAGACCGGCTGTCCGAGCAGATGGACGGGATGCATGATATCATAACAGAGGGCAAAGATCGTTTCGCATCGGAGAGAGATAAGATAACCAATGATGAAGAGCCTGTGTTTGAGGATGTTTCAGATAAGGTCACGGATCTGGCAAACGGTATGATTATCGGATGCGTAAACCGGGGAGATATTTTTTCTGATTTCCAGGCCGGAGGTGTGGTGGGAACTATTGGGATAGAGCTGGATCTGGACCCGGAGGAGGATATTGAGACCTACGGGGAGGAGTCTCTTTACATGAACCGCTATGCCCAGGCTGCCGTGCGGAGCTGCCGCAATGAGGGGGATATTGCAGTCCGGCAGGACTATGCCGGAGGAATCGCCGGAAGCGCCAAAATCGGAGTGCTGGTCTCCAACCAGAATTATGGAGATATCAGTACCATTGACGGAGATTATGTCGGAGGAATCGCCGGAAGCAGCAAGTCTCTGATAAGCGGAAGCTATACCATGTGCGAGGTCATCGGTAACCATTACGCCGGGGGCATTGTGGGCCTTGGAAAGAATCTAAAAGATAACTGTGCCATGGTGAGCGTGGTGTCCGAAGAGGGCGAATGGAGAGGAAGCATTGCCGGTGACAGAGACGAGGAAGGGCAGGTCAGCGGAAATATATATGTGGATGACGGTTTGGGTGCTGTGGATGGAATCACCTTCCGGGGGGAGGCAGAGGGAATAACCTACGAAGCTCTCCTTAAAAAAGAGGAGCTGCCGCCGGAATTTCACAGCCTGACCGTGACTTTTCTGGCGGACGGGCAGACGGTAGAACAGATCGTCTGCCAATATGGTCAGTCCCTGTCCAAAGAGCATATGCCGCAGGTTCCAAAAAAGGACGGATTTTTTGAGCAGTGGGAGGATACGGATTTGTCCGATATCCGAAAAAATTATAAGATCCATGCCCGATACCAGCCCTGGACCACAACCATCGCCAGCTCGGATGAGCCGATGCCGTTTATTCTGGCAGAGGGAGCCTTTTATCCTGAGGCAAAGATTTGCGTGGAGGAATATGACCGCGGCCAGACGGAGGCTTTAAATCTCTCGTTTCCTGCCGGATGCCGGCAGACAAAAGATTTTGCCTATGAGATTCAGGATTCGGAGAATGGGGCCGTTCCGGCTGCGGTAAGGCTTCATGTGCTGGCCGGGTCGGCGGACCGTATAGGGATTGTAAGAGATGGCGATCTTGAGATAGTGGATGCCATGAGAGACGGGGAATATTTGATCCTTGAGGCGGAGGCATCCGGCCGGATTGTGCTGTTGAAAGCTTTTCCTGTCTGGGGAATTGTCCTGGCGGCAGTGATTGTCCTGGCTCTTTTGGCAATCATAATAGGAAAAGGCAGATGGAAGAAGGAAAAGAAAGCATGAAACTGGAAGCAAAAAATCTTTCGTTCCGATACGACAACGGAAACCGAAAAATTTTGAATAATGTCAGCCTTTGCCTGGAAAGCGGAGACAGGCTGGGGCTGACGGCTCCCAGCGGGTTTGGAAAAACTACCTGCTGTAAAATACTGGCAGGCTATGAGCAGCCGGACAGCGGTCAGGTTCTGGTGGATGGAAGGCCACTCTCCAGCTATAAGGGCTACTGTCCGGTGCAGATGATCTGGCAGCATCCGGAATTGTCCGTAAATCCAAGGCTGAAAATGCGGGAGGCGCTCAGGGAAGGTATGCATATAGATCAGCGGATCACAGACGGGCTGGGGATTGAAAAGGGATGGCTGGACCGATTCCCGGGAGAGCTTTCCGGCGGGGAGCTGCAGCGCTTCTGTATTGCCAGAGCCTTGGGAGAAGGCACTAAAATTTTATTGGCGGACGAGATCAGCACTATGCTGGATCTGATCACCCAGAGCCAGATATGGAGTTTTCTTCTGAGGGAGGTGGAAAGCCGCAAAATAGGCCTTTTGGTGGTCAGCCATTCGGAGGCTCTTTTGGATAAAATATGCAACAGAAAAATGGATTTGAGCAAGGAGGACCAGGAATGGACGTAGGAGAGCTGCTGAGGCAGGTGAAGAAAGGAACCATAGAACCTGACCAGGCAGAGGAGCTGCTTAAAAACCTTCCCTATGAGGATTTGGGGTATGCCAAGCTGGATTTTCACCGGAGGCTTAGAACCGGGTTTGGGGAGACTGTATTCTGTCAGGGAAAACCGGATGCATATCTGGTGGAGATTTACCAGAAGATTTTTGAGCGGGACGGAGAGGTTTTGGGAACCAGGGCCACTAAGGAGCAGCACGAATTGGTGAGAAAGGCGGTTCCCCAGGTGGTGTTTGACCCGATTTCCCGGATATTGAAGGTGGAGCATCCTGATAAGAAACGATCGGGAAATGTGGTGGTCTGCACAGGAGGAACCGCCGATATTCCTGCGGCGGAGGAGGCGGCTCAGACTGCCGAGTACTTCGGCAGCCGGGTCAGCCGGATCTATGATGTGGGGGTGGCCGGGATTCACAGGCTTTTGTCCAAGCGGGAACAGCTTGCCTCGGCCAACTGTATTGTGGCCGTGGCAGGAATGGAGGGAGCCTTGGGAACCGTGGTGGCAGGGCTGGTGGAATGTCCGGTAATCGCAGTGCCCACATCCGTGGGCTACGGGGCATCCTTTCACGGTCTTTCGGCTCTGCTGACAATGATCAATTCCTGTGCCAACGGGATTTCCGTGGTAAATATTGACAATGGATACGGAGCCGGATATGTGGCAACGCAAATAAACAGACTGGCGGTGAGATAAAATGGGAAAAATACTTTACTTGGAATGTAATTCGGGAATCAGCGGAGATATGACCGTAGGGGCGCTGCTGGATCTGGGAGCGGATCAAAAAGCTCTTGTAAGGGCTCTGGACAGCATGGGGCTTTGTGGGTATCATCTCCATTTTGGACGGAAGGAGACCTGCGGGCTGGATGCTTTTGACTTTGATGTGCATCTGGAGGAGAGTGGCGAGAGTCACGAGCATGGGCACAGCCATGGAGAGGGCCACGGTCACGAGCATGGGCACAGTCATGAAGAGGGCCACGGTCACGAGCATACACACAGTCATGAGGCCTGCCATAATCACAGCCATGACGAGTCTCACGGTCACGTACATGGCCACCATCACATTCACAGAAATCTCTATGACGTATATGAGATCATTGACCGTTTGGATGCCGGCAGCCGTGTGAAAGAGCTGGCCAGGAAAATGTTTCGGATCGTGGCAGAGGCAGAATCCAAGGCCCACGGGCTTCCCATTGATCAGGTGCATTTTCATGAAGTAGGGGCAATCGATTCCATTATTGACATTGTAAGCGTGGCATTCTGTATAGATAATCTGGATATTCATGAGGTAGTCGTGTCCCCCCTCTCTGAGGGCCACGGTCATGTACACTGCCAGCACGGTGTTCTTCCGGTGCCGGTGCCGGCCACGGCCAATATTGCGGTTGCATATAAGCTGGAGCTGCAGTTTACCGACAATGACGGGGAAATGGTGACCCCCACCGGCGCCGCCATAGCAGCGGCCCTGCGGACGAGAAAAGAGCTTCCGTCCGGCTTCAGGCTTATAAAAACCGGTATGGGAGCCGGCAAAAAGGTGTTTCGCCAGGCTAATGTGCTGCGTGCCATGCTGTTAGAGGAAAACAGGCGGGATATGATGCCGGGAGAGACTGCCGGTATGGCGGATACCGGAGGAGAAGGAAAATCAGAAAATCCGGAAACCGGGATGTGGGTTTTGGAGACAAACTTAGATGACAGTACCGGAGAAATGCTGGGCCTTGCCATGGAATGTTTGCTTGAGGCCGGGGCGGCAGATGTGTGGTACACCCCGATCTTTATGAAGAAAAACCGCCCGGCTTATGTGCTTTCCGTTCTCTGCCGGGAATCGGTCCGGGAGCTTTTGGAGGATATTTTGTTTACCCAGACCACCACCATCGGGATCCGCCGTCACAGGGTTTTGCGAACCGTGATGGAGCGGGAGACAGAAAATGTGGAGACAGAGGATGGCATTGTCAAGGTAAAAATCTGCAGCCATAAGGGGAAGCGTTATTTCTATCCGGAATATGAGAGTGTTCGGGAAATTTGCAGAAAAATCGGAAAGGATTTCCAGAGTGTCTATTGGGAGGCGAGAAAAGCGGCTGAGTCCTCTCAAAGGTAAGTATGCAAAGACAGGCAGGGGCTGATGCGTGATTTCATGCATCAGCCCCCGTCTTAAATCTGCCTGTCGGGCCCCCGTTTTGACTATCGGATACAGTTCTCTATAAACTCATCATTATTATTAAACTCTCTTCCGGATCCTGCTATGATCACCACAAAACGAATTTCCGAGCCGGAAAAGCTGGTGTAAAATTCAAGATCCATCCCTTTGCCGTCTTCATCGGTTCCCTTGTAAAGGTAATAGTACCAACTGCCTGTTGAGTAGGCCTTGGCTGAGGAGGAAATTAAGGAAGGATTCTGCAGGAACGTAATCTCCGGAATCATTTCTTCAACCACCACATCGCTCAGTTCTTTCAAACCCTCTTCTCCCAAAAGGGCCCTGAGATAGGAAATACTCTCTTCCTCCACGGCCATAACCAGGATTCTTCCATCAGAATCCGTATTTGCCTCATGAAAGCCAATCATCCCGCTCTCATCATCCTTTATGTAATCATATCCATTGGGGATAATCACCTTCATGCCGGATACAGAGGCTTCCGTTTCCCGTGTCTGTACAGTGCCGTCCTTGATCCAGGCTCCGCTTTCGTCAACGGTATAGCCGTCCGGTGTTGTGGCTGAAGTCAGGCAATAGCCCTGATCGTTAAAATAATAGCTTCTACCGCCCACCCAGTACCAGCCGCCGGACAGACAGCTACCGTCTGTGTTCTGATAAAACCATCCGGTTGTGTCCTGCTTCCACTCTCCGGCGAAGCTGGTAAAGGCAGCTGTCAGCATAAAGCCTGCCGTTAGTGCCGCTGTGATCCAATTCCTTCTCCTCATTGTTGTTCTCCTCCATGATTTTCTGGATTTTGCAGATTTTTCTATCATTATATCATTGAGAGCCCAAAATGGAAAGGCTGCTTTTTATCGGTGCATCCGGATTATTCGGCCCAAAATGCTTTAAGATAACCATCGGCTCTACAGAGCTGTGATTTGCGATCCGGATTCCCTTTTTGGCGGCAGCCTCACTGACAAAGTACTCGTCCGCCGAGGCCTGTCCAAACCGCAGAAGCTGTGCGGACTCGGCATCCTTGTAGACGCCAAACTCTCCGTGGCCCTGAAGAAGGATACATCCATAGCAGGCGCTGTCTGAGATCACCACGGATTTTCCCGACTCTATGGTAAGCTCCTTTGCGCTGAAATATTCGTTTCCGTAGCTGATCCATTTTTCCACATAACCGTCACCGGTTTTTGCCGTCACAGGAGGTCTTGCGTAGGTTTCGCGGAAATTTGGATCCACATTTTTCTCCCAGTCAAGCATGGTCATCAGATAGTCAATGTCATGCTTTTTGTCGTTGGGGGCAAACTGCGCCAGCTTGTCAAAGGTATTGACCTCCCCGGCGGTAACATTGTCAAAGGTGGCCCGGACATCGCTGTTCCACTGGGGCTCATAGGTGACAAAGGAGCCGGGGGCATGGATGATTCCCGCAGGGATAAACCATCCGGTGCCGGGCTTTAGGCGGTAGGCCCTTGACAGCTCTGTGATCCGGTTATCATCGGTCTCAAACTTTTCCAGACATTCTCTCACCTGTTCTTTTGTGACGGAGGGATCAAAGCCCAGAAAGCTGTAGGGAAAATCTCCCTCGTATGTGTTCAGCTGAGGCGGATAGTAATAGGATTCCGGCTTGGCTAAGCGGCCCACATTGGCAGCTGTCTCAAAGGTCAGATGCACATGGAAAAAAAGAGGGGTCTTGTAGTCATAAAGCTTTGAGAATACAGGCATAGTACCGTATTTTTCCATTAGTTCCTCACCGATGATCTCACTTCCCAGCAGTCCCACAAAATCCCGGAGAAGGATTTTACCTTTTGTTCCGGTTCCGGTCTGGACATAGCTGAGCCCTTCGTCCTCCTCATGGCCCCGGTTGGAGTAGGCAAAATTGATGGAGCTTAACCACCGCTCCTTGATCTCACCACGGTTGATTCCCAGAGCATAGTAATCATCGGGGTGGAGGCGCAGGCGCCGTCCGGCCTTTCCCCAGGCTCTCGGAACAAATGTGGGAATAAGGCGCAGAACACCCTCTCCCCGTTCAAATACTTCCCGGATTTTCTTTTCATTACCCATACAGATTCCTCTCTTTCTAAATGTTATGATGTTGGGGTCAAAAGAACTTTTGACCCTGGTATCATGTTATGCAGCTTTTGATGCTGTATCATACACCCTGTGAAAGTCATGTGCTATTCCATGATTTTCAGGTTATTCTGCCGAATAAAGGCTTCGATGGCCAAAGATCCTTCCACAGCTCCGATTTCCAACCGGTTGGACAGAGCTTTCCTGGCTTTCAAAACCGGAAGCATCCCCCGTTCTCGATGAAATGCGCGGCCTTTGGGGATGCAGTTGCCCGGCTCAATGCCAACCACCTCCCCTATGTCCTCGGAGATCATGGCATCGGCTCAGACCCTTATGGACAACGAGATTCTCACTTTTGCCCAGGGCACGTCTGGCAGTGTGATCAAGGATGAGTGGAAGTACCTTTACCGGGCGGCTGCCAACAATGATATTGCACTTCCATCTGTGTTCAATCTGATTGAAAAGCAGGGCTATGGCAATGTGGCGGTTTTCTACAGCCAAGACGAGGTGGCCATCCACATCAAGGAGCTTTTTGAGGAGGGGTGCAAGGAGCGGGGCATTGATATTGTGGCCATGGAAACCTTTGACACGGGGGATACGGATTTTTCAGCCCAGATGACAAACATTGTATCATCCAGACCGGAGTTTGTTTTTCTTTCCTGTGTGGGCGATTTTACCGGCATTGTCGTAAAGCAGCTGCGCCAGTACGGTTACAAAGGAATCGCAATCAACAAGGATGATGTGGTCAATGCTCAGGTTGACATTGCCGGGGTGGACAACTGCAATTATATTGTTTTCACTAATCCCTATATTACCTACAATACCATTGACGATTGCGACATTAAGACAATGAAGGAGTATCTTGAGAGATATTTGGACACCTACGGAAAGATCACCACCTCCGACTGGCCTTACCGGGGCTGGGATTCTGTGATGACCTTGTGGGAGGCGGCCAAGGCAGCCGGGTCTAACGATTCCCAGGCAATGCAAAAGGCAATGACCTCTGTGACCTTTGAGGGCCTGGGAGGAACCGTTGATTTCACCAGTGGAAGCCATGAGGGCTACTCAAGCTTTAATGCATTTATATTTCTGGACGGGAAAAAAATGCTTCTTGATGACTGGATGGAAAACGGAGGCTATGAGAAATACCTTTCCGAAACAGGGCGCGATAAGTGATAAATAGGAGAATGACGGATGATTAAATTGCTGACTTTGCTTGTCTCGGGGCTGATGCTGGGCTGCATCTACGGGCTGATTGCACTTGGGTACAGTCTGATATACAAGGCGTCCGGTCTGCTTAGCTTTGTTCAGGGGGACATCATGACACTGGGAGCCTTATGGGGCTGACCTTCTACTCTGTCCTGGGGCTTCCCTTTGCGCTGTCCTTTGTGCTGACCATATTTGCGGCATTTGTGCTGGGGGTCATTTTTCAAAAAGGGGTTATACAGAAGTTGTTAAACAGGAATGTGCTTGCCATATATATTGTTCTTGCAACCATTGCGGTTTCCTATATCGTGCAAAACGGAACCCAGATTATCTGGGGAACCGTTACTTTGTACTTTCCATCTATTTTCAGGAGGCCTACCGTAAATCTTCTGGGAATCATAACCGTCCAGACGGAGGTTATCATGTGTGTGATCCTGTCATCGGTCATGATGTTTCTTTTGCATTTTTTCATGACAAGGACAAAGCTGGGCACAGCCATGAGAGCCTCCTCCATGGACAGCGGGGCGGCAGAGTCCTGCGGGATTGATGTTTCTCTCACAACCGGTATTACTTGGGGAGTGTCGGCGGGACTTGCCGCTCTGGCCGGAATCCTGGTGGGGCCCATCTACGGGGTGTACTGTACTTTGGGCTCAACCATCGGCCGGAAGGGCTTTTCCGGGGCTGTCATTGGAGGGTACGGAAATATGTATGGGGCAATGATCGGAGGCCTGATTTTGGGGGTAACGGAGATTTTGGTCGGAGGATTTTTGTCATCTCAGTATAAAAATCTGATTGCGTATATTGTTTTGATCCTGTTTCTCTTTGTGAAGCCTACAGGAATCATGAATGAAAGCGCGATTCAGGATGTGTGAGCGGAGGTGATCAGGTGAAATTATCCGGATATTACAGCCATGGTGATTGCCCTGCGCTACATAATTCATCACGGCTATTCGGTAAAGGAGGCCAAGGAGCTTCTTGTTCAGCTGGAAAATGATAAAAATTATGATGAATTTTGACAGGAAAGATGATAGAGTATGTAGAGATGGAACGGACGGTATATCAGGCAGCTGCCGCAAAGGTCAGAGGGGAGACAGAATATGAATTATGCAGGTCTTGATGTGGGAACCACCGGGGTGAAGGCGCTGGTAGTGAATCATCGGGGAGACGTGGTTGCCTCTTCCTATGAAAAATATCCCATGCTTATGCCCCGCAAGGGATGGAGCGAGCTGGATCCGGAGCAAATCTGGGACGGATGCAGAAAGGTGCTTAAGGACGTTACGGACCAGACAAGAGGGGATTTTGAAGCCCTGGCTGTCTCCTCCCATGCTCAGTCCGTGGCGCTGCTTGATAAGGATGGAAGGACTCTCTGCAATTTTATATCCACTGTAGATGGGAGGACAGACAGGGAGCTGGAATTTTGGAGGAGGACAGGGAGAGAGTGGGAGATGTATCAAAGAACCGGCCTTCCATTTTCCCATATTTATACCGCCAACAAGCTGATGTGGTTAAAGGCCAACCGCCCGGAGATTTTCGGACAAGCTGCCAGGTTTATGTGTGTTCAGGACTATGTCAACTGGCGTTTGACGGGGAGAGCGGTTATGGATTATTCTCTGGCCGGCCGCGGTATGCTCTTAAACGGAAGAGAGCGCAGATGGGACAGGGAAATCCTGGAGCTTATTGGGATTGACCGGGCGTCTCTCTTGGAGCTTCTGGAAGCAGGGACCGTGATCGGCCGTGTGTCGCCTTCTGTGGCAAAGGAGCTGCATCTGCGCCCGGAGCTTTTGGTTGTATCAGGAGGCCACGACCAGATGTGCGGGTGCCTGGGCAGCGGGGTGATCCATGCCGGACAGATCATGAATTCCAGCGGAACGGTGGAGGTGATGGAGGCTCTTTCTCCCTGGTTTGTCACCGATGAGGAGATTTTAAAATACCACTTTCCCTGCACGCCCTATATCACCGGTGATCATTATCTTATCATGTCTATCAATAACAGCGGGGGGCTGATGCTTTGGTGGTATTTAAATACCTTTTGCAGTCATGAAAAGGCTCTTGCAGAGGTAAATCAACAGGATCCCTATACCTGGATGATTGGCGAGAGTGCAGATGAAATCTCAGATGTGTATGTTCTGCCCCATTTAAACGGGGCAGAGACACCCGTTCAGGATCCGGATTCCGCCTGCGCCATTGTCCATATGGGCGCGGACACCTCAAAGGCAGATATTACACGGGGGCTCCTTGACAGTATGGCCTATGAGCTGCGCCTGAATCTGGAAGCTTTTAAGAGTCTGGGCTGCGGGGCTTATGAGCTTCGGGCAATCGGCGGTGGGGCGCGGACGCCAAAGCTTTTGCAGATCAAGGCGGATGTGCTGCAAATTCCTGTAATTACCCTGGCTTCGGGGGAGTCGGCGGCATTGGGGGCGGCTATGATCGGAGCGGTGGGGATCGGGGCATTTCCCGGCTATGAGGCGGCCATCGGCTCCATGGTTCATATTTCTCACATCTATGAGCCTGACCGGAGGAAGGCTTCTGAGTATAACGAGCATTTTGAGGAGTATAAGCTGCTGTATCCCGCTCTGGCAGGGTTCAACAAGAGAATATCAAAAAGAATGAAAGATACGAGGAGGTAGAGGATGAAGCTTGTAGTGTTGGATGGTTATACGGAAAATCCGGGGGACCTTAGCTGGAGTATGCTTGAAAAGCTGGGAGAGCTGATGGTTTATGACAGGACGCCCCTTTATGATGAACAGGAGATCATCAAAAGAATCGGTGACGCGCAGGTGGTAATAACCAATAAGACACCGATTTCCGCCAATGTGCTTAAGGCCTGCGGTTCGATTCGGCTGATTGCCGTGCTGGCCACTGGCTACAATGTCATAGACTGTGAGGCGGCAAGAGAAAGGCAAATCCCGGTCTCCAATGTTCCGGCATACGGAACAGCCTCAGTGGGTCAGTACTCCATCGGTCTGCTCCTGGAAATATGCCACCACATCGGCCATCACAGCCACTCGGTTCACCAGGGAAAATGGACCGGCTGCCAGGATTTCTGCTATTGGGATTATCCCCTTATTGAGCTGGCGGGAAAGACCATGGGAATCATCGGCTTTGGAAGAATCGGACGGGCCGAGGGGCGTATCGCAAAGGCCCTGGGGATGGAAGTGATTGCCAATGACCTTTTTGAGGACGAGAAGGGGCGGGAGATTGGCCGGTATGTTGATTTGGAGACCCTTTACCGGGAGGCGGATGTCATATCCCTTCACTGCAACTGCACAGAGCAGAATGTGGGGATGATAAACAAGACAAGTATCAGGCAGATGAAGGACGGCGTTATATTGCTCAACACCTCTCGGGGCCAGCTGGTTGTTGACAAGGATTTGGCAGATGCCTTAAATAGCGGAAAGGTTGCGGCAGCAGGTCTTGATGTGGTGTCGGCAGAACCCATCCGGGCGGACAACCCCCTTCTGACGGCAAAGAATTGTATCATCACTCCCCACATTGCATGGGCGGCCAGGGAGTGCCGCCAGAGGATTATGGAGACTACGGCCGCCAATGTGAAGGCGTATATGGAGGGGAAGCCACAGAATGTGGTGAATTAAATGGAAAACGTAATTTATAATGAACTTCGTATGCGTGGTTATAATGTTGATGTCGGAGTCGTAACAATAGTGGAGAATAAGGACGGAAAAGCAGTGCGGAAGTATCTTGAAGTTGACTTTGTATGTAATCTGGGTTCTGTATGATACTACATTCAATCCGCTTATTCTATTCCAAGTGAGGAAAAACTGTCGCAGGAAATAAGACCATTCTGTAAAATCAATGATTCATTTAAGAAAATCATTATAACAAAGGATATGGTTCCGAAGCATTACTTTGTTATAGAAAATTGCAGATTTATACATAGATTGAGGAAAATAATTGTATGGATAAAATACAGAATTTCACAGAGGGAAAGGAAAAGAACATATAAACATAGGAGAAAAATTTTACTGCTCCCGGTGCATGCATGAAATGGAGGGCGAAGGAATATGCCCCCATTGCGGCCATGACCCAAGCCAGACAGCCGGCCGCGTCCGCACCACCGGTTTGATATCCCAGGTCAGAAGCCTGTTCCAAAACCAGCCGCTCCGTGGAGCCGATGAAGGTACTTTTATCGATACACGGCTCCCGGCTGATATCTCCCGTTTTGTAATAATGTTCCTTCCTCCAACACACATCAGCCAACCGTTTGGTTGGGGTCATAGCCGCAATGCGTGCATATCCTCTCACCTTCCACTTCCCGCATCCATCGGGAACAATAAAATTTTTCTCCTATGTTCATACGGTCTCACGCTTTCCAACCCATTTAGTATAGACAAAATGTTTCTGTTCTCAATAATCGTGTATCTCGATTGCCGTATAGGTATGGCTGTAATGGTAGCCTAACTTTTCTGCAAGCGCGACAGAGGCTTTATTATGTGCGTCCCAGCTTGGATATAAATTTTGTTTTAAACATTCCAATATCAGTTTTGCCCCACATACATAGGCGAAGCCTTTGCGTCTGTATTCTTCTCTGGTATCAATTTCAATTTCTATCCCCTCTTTGTATCTGGAATAAGAGGAAGCACCAGACAGGATGATATTTTCTTTGCAAATCACTGTACCTATTCCCAACTTACAATAATTTTCATAATTTGGAAACTGGGATACCAGATCAGCACTCCATGCTTCTGCTTTGCACATCTGATAAAGCCGTTCATCAATCATGGCTAAGGTGTATTGTTCCGGCAGAGAAGAGACTGCCTTTTCCAATTTCTTTTTATCAAAAATATAAGGCTCTTTCTTTATTGCGTACCGGGAAATGACGGTCGCTTTTTTTTTATAAAAATCTATGATTGTATTTTTCCATAATTCGTTTTCAGGAACCATTATCATAAAGCTTTGAGTACACCAGCCTGGCTTATAGGATACCAATTCTATATTGGGTTTTCCGGCAAAAAAGGCAAAGTCCCCGATCATAGCCATTGCTGCAGTTGGAGCGTTTAAATTATCTGCATAGATTTTTCCCATTATTCCCTGCAGACAAGACCAGATAAGCGTTTCTTCCCATTTGTCAAATAGTGGTGATACATTGCTTGTGTCCGTAATTTCATATACCATTTGCTGCCTCCTGTATTTGTGCAGATTTGATTAGAATTACAATCAGGGCTGAGATAATCGGAAAATGTCTGTTATCCATGATCACAAAACCAGTATATCAGAGGCTGCTTCCGGTGACAATGATTTTTCAGAAATGGAGGCCTCCTATTTAGGAGGCGGTTGTTATATCAAGTCATTAAAAAGAAAAAATTTCGATAAAAAAGGACATTTTTATACTTGATAGATTTTAGACAGTTATAGATTGTTAAGTTTAGGAGAAATTGTGAACTTTTTATGAAATATAAGGAGATTTGAAAATGGAAAAACTGATTTTGAGGTACGGACACCGTATTCCGGAGTTGATTGCCAGAGCAATGGCAGGAGATGGCTATGCAATCACAATACTGACTCTTATGGGAATGGGCAGCATCACAGCGCATTAAGGAAAGTAAGAGATTGAGAAGGCTGTGGCAGAGTCCCCATGATTGCCGCCGTGTTTGCGATGATGCCTGAGGGCAGGCCCTCGTCAATTATCATGACACATTTTTCATTTTTCCAGTCCGTTTTGTTTTACCTCTTTCTCATAAACAGTTTGCTCTCTGACAGAAGCAAACCCTCTAGCGCCTAGCGCCTTTACCGCAAAATTCCGTCCCCTGCGGCAGATTTGATCTAGATAAATCCGTTCGGCATAGTGTTGTTCTATAAAGGCGCAGGCTTTTTCAATTTCCTCCCGGCACTCCGGGATGCAGATTTCAAAGGGCCGGCCGTATTGCTGAACCAACAGGGAGATCAGGAACAACAGATTTTCCTCTTTTCCAAACTCATCGGAGCCTTTCATTACCAGCTCGTGGAGTGGACGCCATGATACCAGGGTCAAAAGACCTTTTGACCCCAACATCATGACATTGGGTGTGAACAGTAACTAAATCCAAACAATGCAACCGCGGTTATCAAATAGCACTTGATACAATACATTTTCGGACGTATAATGTAGCTTATGAGAAGCTGCAAAGCAGATTCTCATAAAAGGCGCGGTTTTGCGCCGTCAATCGGATTACAGGGTTGGCGAAGCGGCTCCTGTAATATCAAAAAGCGCCAAACAGGAGAAATATGGCCCGTCAAATGGTTTCCTTCTGGAAAAAGGTGGCTGTATAGTTATCAATTCAAATATTCTCCAATATGCATCCAATTTTTCTAAAATATTTAAGCGTTTTTATAACTGTACACCACGGGAATACAGAAATTTAAACATGATAAGCATTGCATCCCGGAGCTGATCATAAGAGTAATCCCAGGGCAACAGTTCAAGGGTTATCTGAGCTGTTGTTACATCCCAGGAGACGGTGATGCAATTGCCTCAATTTAAGAAAGAATGGCCAAATTTAGGAGAGAAAAGTGAGGACCAAAGATGGATAA